>MDTA01001194.1_pt1 | contig 18459 bp, 24 predicted proteins | sample 811151 | NCBI WGS metagenome assembly MDTA01 (sample SAMN05326648, study PRJNA326480) | marine metagenome | isolation source: seawater | place: Indian Ocean: South | collected 2010
CCGCCGCCGAGCATGCCGCCATTTCCTCCGTTCTGGATGTAGTTATAAGAAGAACTCTTTCCTGCTCCGCCACCGCCAGCACCTGGCCCACCAGATGTGGCCTTGCCTTCTACGTGATAAGTACTTTGATTGTAGTAACAACCACCAGTGCCGGAGCCCCCTCCAAAGTAAATATTATTGGGATCAATGATTAGACCACCCTCCGCAGATTGATGAATGTCAGCGCTAGTACCGGAATATGTCGTGTAAGCCTGATAATTGCCACATGCATTAGAACCTGCGCCGAAAAGACCAGAAATACCTGGCTGATTGCAGTAGTAACTCGATTGGCTATTAGACATTTGCCACTCGTTCATGGACGAGCCACCAGGTCCGCCGACATAACTGCCGTAGCCTCCATCGCCTCCAATTCCAGCGCCACCGCCGCCTGCGTAACTAGACCCGTCACCGCCCCTGAAGCCATTACTCACCCCATAGGGAGCAGGAGCTGAACCGCCGCCTCCACCGCCGTTGTTATTGGAATCGCTGTAGTAACCACTTCCACCCTGGCCGCCTCGCTTATTGACATCACCGCCAATGCCTAATCCACCAATTCCGTAGCCAGAAGCTCCTTCGTTGCTGGAAGCGTTTCCCCCACCATTTCCACCAGTCGCGGAACAATGACTACCAAAGCTGGAAGTACCACCCCTGCTACTCCCTGTGTCTAACTGCCCGACAGTTACCGTCTCAGTCGAGCCAAGTGAAGCCACGTCAATAAGCTTGACGGCTAAGCCACCACCGCCACCACCACCATTGTTGGAGGACACGTTGTAATCACCGCCGCCGCCGCCAGCACCCCAGACGTGAACCAGGATCGGCTTTGTTTCATCAATGTCGCTTGGTTTCGTCCATGTATAAGTACCCTGGTACTTATACATTTTGTACTCGTTGTAAAAATAGCTTTTGAAGTTTGCCATTTAAGCCACTCTGTACTGGATGATGATCAAGCCATGGCCACCATGCCCGATGTAGGAGTCGCCGTTTCCTCCACCACCACCGCCGCCGGCGTTACCACCATGGCCAGCAGAGTTGTAATGACAGGCGCCACCACCGCCACCGAGTATTCCTCCTGAGCCTGCACAGATGTAGTAACCAGTAGACGTATAAGCAGCAACACCACCGCCGCCGCCGCCAGGTCCACCAGGAGCGCCAGGAATTGTGCATTGCCCAGAGCTAAGGCTGAGGCAGGTGCCTCCGCCACCACCACCTCCGCCAAAAACAATGTCGTTAGGCGTCAGGATGACTCCGCCTTTTCCGTGCGTTGCTTGCGTTCCACTACCACCGCCATAGCTGATGTAGCCGTAGTAAGCCGAGCCACCGGTTCCGCCTGAACCGAGGATGCCGCCTCCTCCGTTGCCACAGGAGTAATAGGAAGAATTGCTCGAATCTTTACCAGGGCCTGCACTACCCCCACCGCCACCGCCTGTGTAAGTGCCGAAGCCTCCTTGACCTCCAATTCCACCGCCACCGGCGCCGCCATATGTGCTGGCGCCTCCACCGGGATACCCATTTCTGTCTCCGTAAGGAGCTGGCGCAGATCCGCCGCCTCCGCCCCCCAGGTTGCTGGATGTTGAGTAATACCCAGCGCCGCCTTGACCTCCTCGTCTGTTGATATCTCCACCAATGCCTAAGCCACCAGTGCCCTTACCACTTTGCCCTTGGTTAGAGGAAGAATTGCCACCACAGTTACCTCCGGTCGCTGAGCAATGGCTACCAAAGCTCGATGTTCCGCCCACGCTGCCGTAAGTCTCTGACCCCGTACCAATCGTCAGTGACTCTGTTGAACCCAGAGCGCTTTCGTCGATGTATTTAATGGCTAGTCCGCCGCCGCCGCCGCCATAGGGGTCATCGCCAGATCCAGCATATCCACCGTAACCACCGGCCCCGCCTGCGCCCCAGCAATGAACAAGAATGCGGCTACCCTCGACGAGCCCTGCCGGCTTCTCCCAGGTGAATGAACCTGCGTGGTGAAACATTTCAAATTGATTGAATTCACCGGGGAGGCCGCCACCGCCACCAGCAGCTCCGCCGCCGCCACCGCCTGTTCCTGGAAATCTTCTACCCATGATCTATCTAATGGTACGGTTGGGCACTCACTGTTTTAAGTCTACTAGCTGCGATGATTGAACTTATTAGGTGAATTTTCTGGCGTATTGAACAATAACTAGACCTTGTCCGCCATTTTTTGGCTGAACACTTCCTGAAAGGCCGTAATAACCATTGCCCCCGCCTCCCCCGGCATTTCCTGCTTGCGAATAACCGTAGTAATTCTGCACTCCGCCGCTTCCGCCAAGCCAACCAGAATTGCCTGCAGGCGCATACGCAGTACTACTCATTGAGCCTACGCCGCCACCACCTGCACCTGGTCCGGCGTTCATACAGTTACCCGTTATCCAACCTGAGCTAATTGTTCCACCTACACCGCTACTACCAGCACCTCCTCCAAGGTAAATCGCATTAGGAGTCAAAATCATGTCTCCCTGTGCAGGCTCTCCATTCTTTCCGGTTCTGCCGCCATATGTCGTGTAGTTCATGGTTCGCGAAGAGGCCGAAGCGCCTGCTCCGAAAAGCCCAGATTGGCCCGGTGCGCAACAGTAATAAGAAGACGCACTTAGGCTTCTAGCGCTTATCCCCATAGAAGATCCACCTTCACCGCCAAGGTAAGATCCATCATTTCCTCTGCCTCCAATTCCAGCACCACCGCCACCTGCGTAACTAGACCCGCTACCGCCAGTGAAGCCATTACTCACCCCATAGGGAGCAGGAGCTGAACCGCCGCCTCCACCTCCGCAATTTGTCGTGGTTGAGTAATAACCAGCACCGCCTTGTCCGCCTCGTCTATTGACATCACCGCCGGAACCCATTCCACCAATTCCGTAGCCACTGCTTCCCATGTTGACGGCAGCATTGGCTCCGCCGTTGCCACCAGTTGCGGAAAGATGAGACCCGAAACTAGATGTTCCGCCCGTCCCAGTTGCAAATGAGCAATTGCCGATAGTGACTGTTTCAGTCGAGCCAAGTGAAGCCACGTCAATAAGCTTGACGGCCAAGCCACCGCCGCCGCCGCCACTGGCATAGATACTGTTGCTGCCATAGAAATAGGGGTCGCCTCCTGAACCTCCTGCACCCCAGACATGAACGAGGATTGGCTTGTCTACGTCAATATCGCTTGGCTTAGTCCAGGTAAAACTGCCATAGCAGTCATAAACATCAAGGCTGTTATACAGATAGGAGTGAAAATTTGCCATCGTTTTACACCTCGATTCGATACTGAATAATCACTAAACCTTCTCCGCCTTTGCCGACATAAGTCGAACTGCCGTAACCACTGGCTCCACCGCCACCAGCGTTGCCACCGTTACCGCCATAGGCGTAATGGCAAGCACCTCCACCACCGCCGAGGATTCCTCCATTACCGCCGCAGTGGTAAACAGCGGTGCCACCATATTCGGCAGCACCACCACCACCAGCGCCAGGACCGCCGCCAGCGCCGTTCTGAGTTGTTTTGTATGAGGATTGGGTATATGAAGCTCCGCCGCCACCACCGCCGCCACCGAAAATAATCTGATTTGGCGTGATTATCGAGCCGCCTTCTCCTTGGGTGGATTGGCCAGCATGATCGCCCCCGTAGGAAAAGTAGTTGATGTAATTAGAGCCGCCAGAGCCGCCCGCTCCGAGGATTCCAGATCCTCCGTGGCCAGATGTGTAGGCCGAGTCACCGGCTCTCCCAGCTTTAGTTGCCGAGCCGCCTCCACCTCCGCCCAGTTGAGAGGTGCTTTCGCCCCCCTGGCCGCCGATTCCGCCGCCACCGCCAGCGGAGCGCGTTGAGGTTGCTCTACCGCCTTCATGGCCGTCTTTTAGTCCGCTAGGAGATGGCGCAGATCCGCCGCCTCCGCCTCCTGCATTGCCTGATCCACCGTTATAACCACTTCCGCCCTGGCCTCCTCGGCGGTTGGCAACAGTTCCGCCAATGCCTACTCCACCAACTCCGTAGCCAGTGACCCCTTGGTTTGCGGCAGAAGTGGTTCCAGAGTTTCCACCAGTTGCGGAAAGATGAGACCCGAAACTAGATGTTCCGCCCGTACCGTTGTAGTAGCCTCTTTCGCCAACGACAACACTTGTTGAGCTAGCTAAATTGCTCACATCGATGTATGAGATGGCTAAGCCGCCACCGCCACCACCACGGCCAATATCGCCGGTTTGGTCACCACCGTCTCCGCCTGCGCCCCAGACGTAAACGCGAATACGACTACCTTCTTTTAGGTTCGACGGCTTGGTCCAGGTGTAAGAGCCGTAGCACTTAAATATTTTGTAGGCGTTGAATTCGCCTACGTCACCGCCGCCACCGCCACCGCCAGCAGCGCCGCCACCGCCGCCTGTTCCTGGAAAACGACGTCCCATCTTTTAGCTCTTGTATGCGTTGACTTTGTCGAGAGCGGCTTGGTCGATCACCTTGTCAGTGACTAAACGAGCAAGAAGATCCTTGTTCTCTTGGTCGTCAATATTGATGTGATTGCTCGCCGCCGTCTGTTCGAGAAGATCTTTCACTTCATCGTCGGATTCTGCGAGCTTTTTAAGGGCGATGCGCTGAGCCCGAGTCAGACATCCGTCAAACTGCTCCTTAGTGAGCAGCTTGTCTTCAGCCGGGGGCTTCGGCGCTTCCTTGGGCGCTTCAGGCTTTACGGCTTTGCCGCTCTTGATGGTATCGCCAGCCTCTGCGTCGTCAGGAACAGAGACGAATTCTTTGGCGATGTCGGGGTGGAAGCATTTAGCTGGATCGAGTTCGCAAACCTCAAGGACCAGCTTGTCTGCCGTGAGACGTCCGTACTTTGCCATTTATCAGGACTCCAGGCCGTAGGCCACGAATGAAACGGAACCAGCACCAGATCCGACAATCAGTCGAGCTCCACTTTCGAGAGTGATGCCAGTGCGCTCAAATGCAGTATTCGCCCCGAGCGAGAAATCAAACTCGATGTAGTGCTGAGATGCAATCGTTCCACTAGATGCTGACTCTGATGCCGGAATCACGGCAATTTTGACAGTGTCAGCTGCAGTGGATTGGTTGCAGACAGAGAGAATAAGCGTGGTCGTGGCTGTTGCCGTAACCAATGCTGTAGTTGCATATGTAGGTGTTCCTCCAGATGGTTTGGAACTCCCCTTAATACCCGAGGCCATACCTAATTAGCGATCAATCGGGCAGCAAGTCTGCCACTTCTTATCAGTATAAAGTGAATTTAACTAGCCTCGTTTTCGCGCTCTACGTGCGCGCGGAGATCCTTCCGAGAGTTGATACGCTGCCTGGATCCCTGTCGGTTGCCAGGGTTGTTCCTTTTTTGCTTCGCAAGCATCATCCGCTGCTGTCTTGCCTTGAGAGCAGCGGCGCGTCTAAACATCAGCTAAAGCCGAAGAAGAATGCAAACTGCCTGTCAAGTTGGCTAGCGGTGTATGTGCCTGCAATCAGCCGAGTCCAGTTCGTGCTCTCGGGTGATGTCCCAGGATCTGCTGTGCCGTCAGAAGTGTGGTCTGTCAGGCAGATGAAGTGATCGAGGTTTGGAGCAACACCTGTTTGAACAAGGTCACCTACAAAGTAGTCAGTGCTGTTTGCATAAGCACCACGATTCTGCGACCCTTGCGCATAACGCTCCCACTTGCCAGCGCTCAGGTCAGCCAGGAATGTTCCTGCTGAAGTGTGCTTAGAAAGAGCACGGTATGCAGAGCCCTGGAAGACAACGTGATCGTCCTTCAGGTATCCGGTTGCAGTTGCCCAGTCGCCTTTGAAAGTCAGACCACCAGCAAGGACTGCCCAATAAGAAGCGTTCGGCGGCTCTTGGTTAGTGCTCGTAGCAGTTGCCCGGTAAAGGCTGCCGCCGTGAGTGGCTAGATCATTGACCTGATAAGTCGAAGCTGAACTCCAGGCACCCGTTGAGTTCAAGCCCGAAACCATCTTCGACCAGTAAGTCGTGTTGGTCGGGATGTTCCCTGTTGTGGAGGTTACGTTGATGTAGACGAAGACGTCACCGCCAAAGATGACAACGTCGTTGTATTCGTATTGAGTGCTGTTGACATAAGCGTCCCGAAACTGAAAACGCAGTTTGCCGAGATCAATAATTGTGCTCATACGATCTCACAGATCAGGTGTCCGGGTGTAACTGATGACCAGCTGAAATTCAACAACTTGTCTGACCACACAGTCTCCTGGTAGTCGTCAATTCTGATTATAGAAAGGTCAGGGATCTTAACCTCACTGCCGCCAGGGTTTCTGACAACATCAAGATGACCCGTTCCGATATTCAGCCGAAAGCTATAAGCATTTTTTCCGGCTGGTGCGGTGAACTCCTCTATTTGAGGTGTAAGAACCTCTTTGATTAGTTGGACAGTCATTAGACGTCTTCGTACACAGAGAGCCAGACCACGAAGGTATCTGTCGAACCACCGTCGACTGTCGGTGCATCCGCTTTGAAGATGTCGTCGGCCCCAAGGACCATCTTCTCGAAACCTGTCAGACGTTCCTGCTTTCCTGGCCCTATCCGAAGATCTTTTGCCAAGTAGTAGTCAGTACTGCCAACAGTGACAAAGACATCGAGCGGTAGCTCAAAGTCAGAGACGTTTGCGACAGTCAGTCCAGTTACGACTGAAGTTTTGGAACTCGGAACTGTGTAAACAGTTTCTGGGGATGGCGCCGATGATGGACTCCCAACTAAGGCTTGGAATCTTTTGAAAGTTGCCATTAGCCAAAAGCGAGAATATCAGATACAGAGAGCTGTGAGCCCATTGGGACCCAACTATTCGTTGAGCCTGCTACATACATGCTAAAGGTGCCAAGAAGTGGCGAATACCAAATATCACCTTGTTCAACACCTGTGCCGGGTGCATTGTCTTGCACAAAAAACGTGAATTGACATGGCACCCATTCAACAGTTGCCGCTAGATATACCTTGAGAAATCCTTCAGCAGTGTCATACCAAAGTGAGCCATCTGAAGGGGTGGTTGGAGCAGTCGGAGACACCACCGCTCCACCACCGCTGCCGCCACCGCCAATAGAAATCCATGCTGTACCCGTGTACAGCATCAGAGAATTATTGGCGGTATCGAACCATTGGTCGCCCTCGACCACGTTGCCAGTGGGCTGCGTCGGCTGTCGGGGGATATTGCCGCCACCTTCTACGCGGTCAAAAGCTGGCAACTCCTGAGGAATGCCATTAACCAGAACCAGTGGGAATCTATTCATTAGGTTGTGCGCAGAGGTGGTACAGGGTGAAGGTCAAGCTCTGTAGCCGAGATTGCAGTTCCCATGTGGACGGAATACAGCCCGCCTCCACCTGGAGGTGTTGGCGTGATTGCCCCATTGCTGTCGAGGAAATACTCAGACCCAACAGTCAGGCCGGTGAATGAAGCGCAAGGACCTCTCACGATGATTGAGATCGGCTCATCAGCAGCGGCAACAGTTGCCTTGACGACTCCCAACACGTTGGCTTTCTCGAACGTGTTGTTGTTAGTCGCCCTGTAAATCTTGCCGTCTGCGCTGTTTACATAAACAGCTTCTGCGGCGTTCAACGCTTCGCCCGAGGTCCCTGGAGCCAATGCAGCTCTACTCTGCGAACCTCCTGATCCACTACTGCCACTGATTGCATTCTCAAGATCTATTAAAGCCTGAATGATTCCAGCCGTATTGGCAGGGTATGACTTCACGACACCTCCAGACGCAAGTATGCAAGCATTTATTGCGGCAATAATGCCAGATGTATTTTCCGCAAAGCGTCCTCCGTATAGAGGTTCAACACGCGGATTAAGAGGCTCAGTTGGCACGGCTTATTAAAATGCCTCGTTATTCATTCTATTGACCCTATGGAACAATTTTTGGAGTGAGTGGGTCGGTATCTTTGAGGAAATCAAGTATCGGATAATCAGTTCCGCTCTTGGGTATGAAATCCTGAAACTCTTGAGTTGTCGCATTAAAGGTCTTAAGTTCCTGAGTTCCTCGCTTCATCCACCAATCATTATTTCTGCACCATGCAGCTAGTGGCTGTTCGCGATCGTGCCACAGCATCGGGCCACCAAACGGGCGAATATTGTCCCTCACGTCGCCTGGAGGGAAGATCACCAGTCCCGCTGATTCTGCGATGGTCAGTACAAACCGATCAAAGCTCAATCGTCGATTTCTGAAATACTTCAGGTACTCCTCCGGGTCCAGAGACTTTTCTGCGGAAGCCATGAACTCCAGCAAATCCCTTTCAGCAGCAGTTGGATAATCATCCGGCTCAAGCCAGGGCACGCCGCAAGCCCATCGCTGAGCATGAATGTGCTTGCACTCTCGTCTTTGATCTTTCCTTTCTGGCAGTGTTCGCCATTGCCGGTAGTAGCCGACGCCCTCTCGTTCCCATGCGCTAAAGACACTTCGGTTCGCGTTGGGAAGCGGGAATGTCTCCAGTGTTGCCTTTGGCTCAGGGTCGTCGAGATTGGCAACCGCGCCACCCAGGCAGTCAGGGCAACAACAGAAAAACGAAAAGGATGAGCAAAGATGCTTCGTCCCGTCCTCTTTCCATTTCAGGACAGGCAGCGTTGGATCCTCTGGGTCGTATTTTTCCTTGGTCCAGAAGATGTTGCCATTTCTCTCAACCCTTCTCTGCGGTTTTGAGAGGTCAAACGTCATCGTCATGCTGCCGATGCTCACGGCAATCAGCGTGAACGCAACGCTGTCGGTGTCCCTTCTGACCAGGTCATCGGGGAAGCTGGGGCCAATCGCAGAGTCCTCGAATTGATCGCCAATGCAAACGGTGAAAATCCCAAGCTGCTGAGCGTTGTAGATCCCGGTCACGTCGTAGGTGAACGTGTGATTATTCGGATCTGGATCTGACTGGTTGTAGGTCAATGCTGCGGCCTGGATCGGCTGCGGGAACAGGAAGCTGCCGCGAACCCTGGTGGCTACATACCAAGCGTTCTCCGGGCTGGTCGCACTGGGGAACACTGTGACGACTTCACGGCTACCCGTCTCCTCGATCTCGTCAGTAGTCGAGGATGGGTTCTGGTTCAGGAACCTGGCCAGGATGTTGAACTGCCTGTCTCCCCAGGTGCGCCCCTTGCCGAAGTAGTACTCCTGGCCAAGCTTCCAGCGCTTGAAGTCCGAGGTTCGGTTGTACTGCTCAATGACTGTCGGGAAGTTGACCGATCCGTACTGACCCGCTCCCGTCCCGGCACTGGGGTACAAACCCTTCGCCTTTTGCGGTACTGGCTTCTTGACGGACGAGAACTTGAAATTCCGTCCAAAGGAGCCCAGACCCTTACCCATTAACTAGACCTTCCGAACCGAGAGCTGTAGTAGTTGCGAATGCGACCTGATGTCAGATATCCACGGTTCCTTTCGAGTTGCCCAGGAACACTGTTGGCAGAAACGATTTGCTTGACGACTGGCCCAGAATCCGCATCACCAGGTGCAGGGGCTTCGGAGGTTGGCTCTTCAGCCATTGCCGTTGGCTTTGGTGCTTCGTTGGCCTTGCTTGTCCAATCCGGCGGCGCATAGTCAGTCACGCCAACACCTTCTGGAACCTCAATTTGGGTTGGGTCGCCGCCGCCAGCTTTGACGTTTTCAGAAAATGTGGCTTCGTACTGCTTCTTAAAAGGATCCTCAGAAGGAAGCGCTCTACCTCGTTCGTCGAGGTCACCAGTCAAGTCGGGGCGTGGATTGTTGTAGCCGTTATTGCCGACGTACTTATTCCAGTCAGGCTCGGAATAAGCGCTGTATGCATCCTTGTCCTCGCCCACATAGCCAAAGTTGCCCATGGACTCGCCGCCACTTTCCCCGCCGTAAGTGAACAGATAGTTCTCTTGAAACGGCTGGTTCATAAGCCTGTTGTAGGCGTTGTAAGGAAGAAGCTCGGGTCTGCCTTTTCTTGTGCCTGCCTGGCCGGTATAGCTAATGGGGAATGTTCTTTCTTTTTGCTGTCCTGTAGCGGGATCGGTGTAGACATCCACTGGACGCCTATTTCCGTCTGGCCCCGTATAGAAGGTTCTGCCTGGCATGACGCCAAGATGCTTGGCCGCCTTTGGGCCAATCATCATTCCAGACGCTGCGAGGGTTGAGCGGATCTGCGCATCGGAGTATCCAGCAGCCCTAGCCCGACCTAGGGCATAGTCGCCGAAGCCACCATCATCCAGCCTGTCTTCCATCCCCGAAAAGTTTGAGGGGTCGAAGAACCGACCGCTGGGAGGCAAGCCGTAGTTGTCTGAATAGTCGTTATTACGCGCTGCAGCGTTATCGAAAATCTGTTGAGCCTTCTCGCCAACTGTGTAGCCCCTGCGCCTTGCCTCGTCCTGAATCTGCTGCAGTGATCGGCCACGAGTGAGTTCGCGCTGCACATAAGTAGCGCCGATCCCCGTCCTGCCTTTATCGGATGTTGCGCCTAGCCCTGCAGCAGGAGTCGGGTCATAGGTTCCGCCCTTGTTGAAAATCTCCTGTGCTTTTGCTCCAACTTCATAGCCCCTTGCTTCGGCCTCTTGCTGGATGGACGCCATTGAGCGTCCTCTTGCCAATTCGCGCTGAACGTATGCAGCGCCGATACCTGTGCGAGCCATGGTTTAACGGAAACGTGATGCGTAATAACTCGATGCCCCTCTACCGCTAGAGAGTCCAGCCGATGGAGCTCCGCTTGGAGCTGCTTGACGACGCTGCGCTGTTTGCAGTCGTTCGACTACCGGGCCTTTGCGATTCAAGACGCTGTCGGTCAAACCACCTTCTGCTTTTGCCGCTTTTGTGATTGCGCTGTCGCTAGAGCCTTGGAACCTGGCATCACCTCCAGTTAGATCGCCAATTCCGCTTGTGGTCTGCTGGCGACCTCCCGTTGTCGCGCCTGACCGGATCGCTCGCAGTTGCTGCCCCACTGCTTCCTCTCGGTAGCGATCGGCTTCTTGTCTCGCCGCTTCAAACTCAGTTGTTCGCTTATTGAACTTGTCTTCAAAGTCTGCGGCTGATTTCTGGTATTCCTGGGACTGTCTAAGAGCGCCCTGGTACTGATCTGTCAGCGAGCTGACTCGGCCTTTGTATTCATCCAATCGATTCTCAAAGTCTCGGATTCGGCCCTCATACTCACCGCGCAATCTTGACTCGGTGTTTTGAACCTCTCTCTGAGCTTGCTGCTGAGCCCGGACCCCAGCATTCACTGCATCCGCAGCGTCACGCAACCTCCAGCCAACCGTGAGCCCTGAACCATCAACAGCAGCGGCGATTTGCTGTGGCGTATAGCCGTCGTTAATTGCACGGTCCCAAGAGCCCATGCCAGAACCGCCGCCTGGGCCTTGGTATGCGGTAAACCAATTCGCCATGTTTATCTAAAGCGACTTGCGTAGTAACTGGATGACTGAGCAGGAGGAGCCTGGCCTCCACCAGATGGCGCTCCTCTGCGCGGTTGAGCTCGGGTGATCCGCTCAACGACTGGGCCTTTGCGTGACAGTGCGCCGCTTTCTGCTTGGATATTCTTCTCGATTTCGACAGCCCTGTCGTCCATTGCCCGGTATCCGGTTCTGCCTGAAGCGAGTGTTCCTGCCCCAGCCCTGCCAGCGTTTGAGCCGCCAATAGTTGAACCGCTGCGAAGACCAGCCAGTTGACGACCTACTGCCTCGTTGCGATAGCGGTCGGCCTCCTCTCTGGCAGCTTGGTATTCAGCGGATTTCGACTGGAATTGATCTTCCCAGTCGGATGCCTGCCGTTGGAATTCGTTGGCCTTGCTTGTCCAATCCTGCACCTGCCCTAGCGCAGTTTGGTATTGACCTTGGAGCGCCTCTTGCCTGGTTTTGTAGTCATCAATATCGCTTTCAAATCTTCTGATGCGATCTTCAAAGCCACTGATTCGGCCTTGGAGAGCTCTTGTTTCAGCTTGGGCTTGATTTCGTGCGGTATTGGCAGCATCAATTGCTCGCTGGTTACCGAATTGCTGCCTCGCCCTGTATGCCCTGCCCTCACCGGAGTTTTGGATTTCGTAGGCAATCTCATAGGGATTGCGCCCACGCTGCATCTGGCCCATGTAGCCATCCCAGCCCGTTTGGTCTGGCGCTCGGCCTAGATAAGTCTGGTAAAACTCACCAAGGAGTTGCCCAAAACGTGCATTATCACTCACTAGAAGAATCCTCCTTGAGCAAAGACGTGTACGCGAGTTGATGAACTTGGAGCAGTCAGAGCTGCGCTGCAGCCGACATAAAGAACAGCGCCAGAGGGCACATAGAGGCCCGTATTCTTTTTGTCAGTCTCTGATGCGCTTGTCGAGCCTCCAAGGTTTGGCACTGGAATTGAAAGCGGTGGCAGAGCAATATTTGTCCGATCACCAGGGGCAGACGAGCCAATTGCTGCGTTAGCCACGCATACCGTGTTTGCTGAGGTGATTGCCGCTGAAGTCGAGGCAATGCTTAGAAACACCAGCACAGTTGCTGCTGTTGTACTGGCTTCATTTGCAATGATCGAAAGGCTGTCAACAACAGCTCCGTCATTGCTTAAGCAATCAACAAGTAGAACACATCCACCTCCACTTGGAGTATTGAAGTCGGTTGATGTGGTGAGGGCTGCAGCACCGCCAAGTGTTGCAAAAGAATGCAGCGGCCTGTCAACCAGCAGCGGCATCTTATTGGAACTACTGGTTGCCAATTTACAACTCCTGTTTAACTAATCTTACTTAGCTTTGTTGCTGTCAGTACGGCGTTTGACGTTGCGACCAGGGCCTTTGCCAAAGCCACTGAAGCTCGTGCTCATGCCAGTGGCGGGGCCAGGGCTTTGCATGAAATCAGGGCGATCTAATTTCGGATCAGTTGGGGCATTGTTGAAGTACTTGCCCTGCTGAGTTGGTCGCGAGGCAACTGGCAAATCTTGTTCAACTATCTGCTCGCCATCACCGTAAGGATTACGGCGGAAGACAACATCACCATCGGGTTGCCCGCTAGGAGCGAAGTGGCTACTTGCAGGCGTGAAGGACTGAAAATTATTAGGGTTGTTAGGTACACCATTTGGCGTCGCGCTGAAAAAGTTTTTCGTCTCGCGATGACCTGTTGAATCTTCGTACCAGTCGTTCATCCGAGTGGCACGTTTAGGACCCCTACGGTGCTTATAAAAGTCTTCGTTGGAATGTGAGGGCTTAGTCATCGCTGGGCTCCCATTCTTTTCATGTTGTCAGCTTCCATTTTGTTCAATAAGGCCATCAGCATTGACTTACCCTGCAGGCCAGCTTCTGCTGCTTTTTGGGACATCGTGTTCTGCATGCCACTGGTTGCCTGGGTGTTTGCTTCACGAGGCTGGCCTGTTGTTCCCAGCGGGTTAGGACTCCCCTGCGAAGGGAAGAACTGGCCCTGATCCATCGCTTGCTGAACGGCTTCATCGCCAGGGCCTGTGCCTTCGTATGAATTGGCGAACTTCTTGTTGTATTCGCGCATCGCCAATGCTGGGTTGGCTTTCGCCCATTCGGCCATAGGACCTTCGTAACCCATGGCGCTGATGACTTCGTCGCTCAGGCCAGCGCCAACCTTTTGCTGAGCGCCGTAGTAGTCAGCAAGATTGCCTTCGCCAGACAGTTGGTTCTGCTGAGCCATGGCAAGCATCGCCTTACCAGCATCGGTGTCATAGATGCCAGTGCTTGGAGCGTATTGCTGACGCATCGCATCCAGTGCGGACTGCCGAGAGTTGGCATCGTCCGAGAGCATCATCGAGGGCTGGACAACCTGTTGTTCGCCGAGATCTGCTGCAAGCCTCTCCCTGGACTCTGCTGCAAGGGAGTCCATTGCTGCCTGGTTCTCTGGATTCCTTGAGAGACGGCGAATGGCATCCATGTCGAGGTCTGCGCCTTGATCGTCGCGACCAGATGCATCAGCCCTGCCCGTCCTTTTGTCGAACTCACGCTTAGCTTTTTCGTAGCTGGGTGATCCGCCCGGACTCATTCCAGGTGTGTAGTACTGATTGATCACTGATTACCTCCAGTTCATTGCGCCTTGGGCCTGCATGACACGAGTACCGACAGCGGTATCAGCAGGACCAGGAATAGACATGATGAACTCAGCGCCTGCCCTGTCGTAGGCGTAGCGCCTTACTTCATCACGGCGATAATTCGCCACATAAAGCGTTTGAGCTAAGAGATCGGTCTCTCTTAAATAGACCTCCCAATAGTCCTTTGAAGCCTTAAGCGGCTCGGACTGGAAGATCGCTCGATCTGTGTCACCAGTAATTCGCTCAACGCGACTGGGCTGCGGCTGGTCTTCAACCCTAAAGATCTGCGAAACCTTGAAGGCTTTGTCGCACCGATCAACGTGTTCAAGGATTCTCGAAAAGAAATAACTATCCGGGACCCTTGCCAAAGCTTCTTCCAGCCTGGCGATGTCGCCTGCCGGAAGATTTGCTCCTACGTTGTACCCCAAGTGGAAGCGACAACGGCTTTTATCGAAGTCGTTGAGCTCCATTAAAAATCAGCGACCTGATCTAATTCTATGAGAATCAAGCAATGTAAATTAGGTCTGCAGCGATTACTTCGTCCCAATCCACACGCCCAATCTTCTTGAGCTGGTCAAAGCTCTTGAAACGCTCACCAGGCAGGGAGAGTCGAAGTTCAATAATCTTCTTCGCTGTGGCATATCCGATGCCTTTGACATGCTTGGCAATAGCTTCAGCTGTCGCAGCATTGAGGTTCAGACGAGTGTCAGCCGGAATAATGGTTTCGGGCATTTTGTCTTCATCAACCTCTACTTCAGCTGACTGAGGTTGAGGAGTTGTTCCAGTGCGACCCTTGTTGGCCTCATAGCCTTCGAGGTCGGCGAGAGCTACATAAGTAACTTGACCCCCAGAGCTTTTCACCATCGCCCACTCTTTGTCGTGGTAACCGATGAATTCAACCAGCTGGCCAGTCTTCTTGTTCTGGTACAGAGCCATATCTACAAAAAAAGAGGGCTATGGTCACCCAATAGCCCTCATCCTAGGGAAAACAATTCTGCCGAATCAGGACTCAGTCAGGTAAGGCAGGAAGGTGTCTTCAACATCAGCGACGTCGTCATCCATGTAGTAGGAGACTTCGACAATGATGGGGCTGCCACCGGTGACCGAAGAGGTCAGAGTGGAGCCAGCAGAAGCACCGGTGCTATCAGCGACGAAGACTTTGAGAGTCAACGCGCCGCTCAGGGTTGCACCGCCGGAGCTGAAACGACCAGAGCCAGGAGCAATGGTGGTTGAAGCCACTGTCAGGTCAGCTGCGGTTGTGCCCAGCGCGGAGGCTGAGATCACACCACCAGCTGTGGTGTTGACAGCAGATGCCAGCTTCAGAGTGTCGGTGTTGGTGCCGACCAGGCCAGAAGTGGCATCGCCCTTGTCCTTCTCCTTGCGGGTATCAGCAACGCGGATGCCCAGTGAGTAAACGACTGCACCAGCGGGAACAGTCAGGCCAGTGATATCAGCACGAACCTTGTCATCTTGACGCTTGTCGGGGCTGGGGATGATCACATCGAAAGATGTGCCGCCAGTTGAATCGACAAGTGCATAGCCGACCTTGTGGCAATACACACGGCCAGGCACAGCCACCACAGGTTGACCCTGGTAGCTACTCAGATTGGTAACCCAGTTACCGGGGAAGATCTTCTTAGTCATAGTTACTTACCTCCTATCAATATACGAAAGAGTAAGCAACAGAAATGAAGTCGCGATTAAGGACTTCAAATCCTGCGAAGAGGCTCCAGATCATAATGATGAACCGACTAAAGTCGTCGTTGTTGTTCAACAGAATCTGAGCGTTATTTCCGCCAATACCTACGCCTACGGCTTGAGGTCCGAAGAAGAGCATCGGAGCAGCGGTGTAAACCTTCTGCACAGAATTGATCGAAACTTCGAGACTCTTTTCAGCCAGGTTGGTGGACTCAAACCAGCGAACTCCCTCAAATAGGAAGCCAGTTGGCATTACAGGTTGACCAGCCACGAAACCTGCTTGTCCATAAGCGGGACCCATGCCATAGAAGAAGTTGGCATTAGGAGCCTGCTCAGGTTGCAGGGGGTTGACCATGCCATTACCGGCATAGCGTGCGATCTCCCTAAAGGCATCGTTTTGCCTCAAGTGCATCATTGCAGTGGGATCTGCGATGCAACGGTAATAACCATCGGCGAATGTCGGGACATTGCGCTTGCGCATGTCCTTGACCACCTGGAGCAGGTCGGTCTTGACATCGAACTTGGCCGACTCAGTGCTTGAGTAGGTCAGGAAGGGAGCAGCACTCGCCTTAGTCTTGCCAAGGGGATAGTAATAGCCACCCTGGCTATCACTTGCAGCACCATTTGCTTCTGCCTTAAACAGCTCGTCCGCGAAGACACGATCGCGCCAACGGCGGTAGTCATCCAACAGGGTAAGTGAACCGATGCTCTGGTGGAAGACGTTCAGGTTGCCGGTATCAAGCAGCAAACGCTGAGCGGTCAGCAGAGTTTCGCGCGCAACCTTGAAGGTGCTGGGCGAAGTAGCGTCGGTCGGATCCGCAGGACCCGTGTACTCCTTAAGGTTCACCAGAACCTTATCTTTAACAATAGAGCGGCTAGATGCAGTGCCCAGTGTTTGATCAGCTGTGCGCTCTCGGGAATCCTTATTACCAGGATTGCCCCAGAAGCGGTAGCGATCGAGCTGAACAGTTTGACCGGGTTGCTTAGCGAAATCGTGAACAACCACGGGCTCTACCGCCATCTCGATGATGTAACCGGGATGGGGCCGATAGAGTTCGGCACCTAGCAGCTTGGGAAAATCATTATCAATCCACATGGATCGAGATTCCTCAGCTGAAGGGTTTATACAGCACACAGATTGTGCGCTCCGTCTTAATATAAGAAGAACGCATAGGGAACACTTTTTGGACGCAACTGACGTCAGGGGCCTCCTAGGGCTGCTCCTGGTAGACGGCAGCCTCGTGCCGTATCGCAGTCCTGGAGGGGGATACATTCAAATGACGCTCACAGCTGGCGTCAAAGCATCAACCTTTCTGGAAGACAAAGCAAACGAATTTCGTCAATTCTTTTCCACCAGGGCGCAAATCACTCCCTACAAGGGGTCGGCGAGAGAGAACGGCAAGCGAACAACCGTGCTTCGGTTCCGAGTGTCAACTAACAAGCTGAGGCCCGTTTACAACCTGCTCTATCCAGCAGGAGAAAGAGCTATCACTCAGCCCGCTTTGGATTTACTTGGTGCCAAGGCTGCAGCCTGGTGCTGGGCCGAGGGGGCTCGCATTGACCCCAAGAGCAGGGAGGCTCAATTAACCAGGGTTGGCAATACCTGGGCGGAAGCTTCAAGGCTCCAGAACTGGCTTGCAATGCTGACTGGCGCAAGCGCTGAGCTCAAGGAGTACAGACATAAGCCTCGCCTGTATTTCACCGCGCCAGAAGCGGTCAAGATTCAGCAGTCATTGATTGAGTACGCGCCACCGAGCCGTCTTCATTTATTTACAGGAGACATACCTGATGTCAGCGATATTCGTTCAGCGCGCACTGAGCTACTGCTTGGGGGTGGGCAGCATCAGCCTGCTGGGAAGCCGAAGACGCCCCTGGTTGCAGATCGTTCGGCCTGAGACCGAGAAGGTCTACCTCAACTACCAGCTCAAGCAGCTGCGCCTCGCGCACTCAGGCCCGTTGGAGCACTTCTGGGATGTGATCCCTACCGATGGCTTCTACGACAAAACTCGTTTGCGAGTCCGTGGTGAAGATCTGCACAGGGCTTATGCACTGATGTATCCAAGAGACAAGAAGATCATCACGCCGCAGGTGATGAGCATTTGCGGCATTGAGGGTCTTACTGCGCTTTGGTCAGATCGAGGGCGAGTTGTTGGTCGCCTGGGCAAACTGCGAACTCGATTGAGCACAAAGGACAATCATGTTATTGCTGACTGGTGCAACTCCAATGGTTTTCCATGCACTTTGATTTCTCGCGAAGACAAGTGCTATGGGATTCAGTTCGACCGGGATAGCACCAAACATTTGATCAACAGCATTAGACCGCATATTCATAAGACGATGCGCAAGACCTTTGTCCGTGTTCCAGCGTTGACTTAATCGCTCGATAGGATTAACGAGCCTCGAAGAAGAACTGCGTCAGAGGCATACCGCTGTCAGGAGCCAGGGTTTTTGCAGTTTCAACTGGCTGGTAACCGATCTTCCTTGCAACTGGCCCTTGTGAGGAAGCGCCTGACTTTTTACAATCAAAGTAAAACGACAGATAAAAATGCCAGATGAGAATGGATGCGTAGATGGTTTCTGCCCTATTAGCAAGCCGGGTCCAGCGAAGGCTCCTGAGGACGGCATCTTCTTTGCTCCAATCGAGGAATCAAAGCCGGAACCTTCCGCTGTGACAGAGGATTCAAGGCTCCGCCAGAAGTTTCTTCAGTTCTGCGAAGATAATCCTTCGGATCCTGAGTGCAAAATCCACGAAGTATAAGGACGATAAG
>MDTA01113673.1_pt1 | contig 18453 bp, 13 predicted proteins | sample 811151 | NCBI WGS metagenome assembly MDTA01 (sample SAMN05326648, study PRJNA326480) | marine metagenome | isolation source: seawater | place: Indian Ocean: South | collected 2010
GAGCCGTTCCTGCAAGTTGAGGTCGGGCTACTCGCCGCCACGTCGGCTGGTGCCATCGCGCAGGGTGTCCTGCTGCGCATTGAGTTCGCCCGTCACCGGGCTGCAGGTCGAATGTCGTCCCTGGCCTAACTCGCCGAAACGGCGCTCGTGCGGCGTCGGCTCACGGCCAGCTCGACCCCAGCGAGTGCGAGAGCGGCGAGCCACACCAGCCGGTCGACAGCCCCCAGGAGCACACCGGTTTCGAGATCCAGACCGATCAGCGGGCTGAGCGCAGCGATCAGGGCCTCACGGACACCGAGGCCGCCGGGCAAGAACCCGATTGCCACCGTGATTGCGCCGGCGATCGAGAGCGCCAGTGCCTGCGTGACGGTCAGATCAACGCCGATCACCGCCGCAGCGAGGGTAAATCGGAACCCACTCACCGCAAGCCAGCCTGTCTCGACGAGGAGGATGGCGAGCACGAGGGTGGGCCGTCCGTTGTTGGGGCCGGTTGAGCGAAAGATGGCGCCTGCTGCGACGAGCGCAATCCCTCCGCCGACGAGCGCGATCAGGCCGACTGCCGTGGCACCTTCGACGACGAGCGCTGCGCCACCGATCATTCCGGTAATGCCGAGCCATGCGGCACCCGGCACGGCGCTTGCTGCGACCGCACCGCCATAGCCAGCACCGCCGTCGGCGAGTGCCTTCACCGTGATGAGGAGAGAGCCAGGGAGCGGCAACAGGTTGGCGGCGGAGGACACCACCGCCGTCTCCATGGCGAGGCGGGGGCCGGGCCGCTGGCCCGCAATCCTCGCCGCGACGACGAACTCAGCTGCCTTCAGCAACAGGCTGGCCGGCGCAGCAACCAGGGCGAGGGCTGCGAGCGGTTCCCACGAGAGGTCGTCGATGGTGAGCTCAGCCCGATTCCAGGCCCAGACCATCGCAACCGTGAGGGCGCCCGCGGCGATGACGAGAAGCGGGAGTCGGTAGTGGTCGGGCAGGGGATGAGCCCGACGCTCAAGCAGCGCTCGCACCCTCTGGAGCATCGTGACGACGGTAGCGGGACGGTTGTGCGGCGGAGCTGACCCCCGCCGAGGCTCAGCCGACGCGCATCTTCGCTGGAAGCTCAGTGCCCTCGGCGAACGCTTCCGGGATGCCGGCGAGCCGGTAGATGAAGGTCGCTGTCTGGCCTCGTGTGACCGCATCGGTGGGGGAGAAGGTCGTGGGACTTGTGCCATTGGTGATGTTGAACTCGACCATCCAGGCGACGGCGTCGGTGTAGAACTGGTCGGACGGAACATCTTCGAACTGCTCGGACGGCTCGACTGCCGGTTCGCCGGCAAGGCGGTAGAGGAAGGTCGCCAATTGGCCTCGGGTGACCGGTGCAGACGGGGAGAACGTGGTCGGGGAGGTGCCCGTCGTGATGCCGTTCTCTCTCATCCAGGAGATGGGGGCCTCGTACCACGTACCCTCAGGTACGTCCTCAAAGCCGTTCGGCTCGACCGGCTCGGGTTCGCCAGCAAAGCGATGAACGAACGCGGCGAACTGGGATCGGGTGACCTGGAGGCTCGGGCCGAATTCCTTTGGTCCGACGCCTTGGGTGATGCTTTCATCGGCCATCCACAGCACCGGGTCGTAGAAATAGTTGTCGGGCGCGATATCGACGAATCTGGCGACGCGGAAGTTGCTTGAGCTGGGGCAGTTGGACGTGAGGCCGCCGCCGGCGTAGTCGTCTTCGCAGCCGCGCTGGATGGCGGCCTGGAAGCGGAGCCCGAACGGTGGACCGTCGGGGTTCGTGCCGCCGTCGCCAAAGAATCCTCTGACCTCAAGCGTCCGATTGGTTCCGACGATGGTGACGAGTGCGTTGGTGATCCGCCCCGACGGCGGCAGATCATCGACCGTGATTTCCTCGACCGTGCCAACGTCGAGGTCGGCCGAGCTGTACTCGGCGAGCCAGCGAGAGAGCTCCTCGACGGTGAACTCGAACTGCCGGAAGGCGAATGGATTCTGGGGGTCGCCGTTTTCGTCGGGGGCGGCGTCGAAGGGATCAGGCTTCGAAACGTGCCACGGTTCAGCCGCCCCAAACGACGACGAGTTCTCGGTTGATTCGGTGTGGCCACCATTGCTTGACGAATAGAAGGTCTGGATGATCTGTTCGTCGGCGGTGACAACGAGGTTCGAGGAGTTATCGGCGGCAGCAATCCGGCCCTCGGACTTCGCATCGAACCCGGCATAGACCTGATCCTGCACGCTGTTGTACACATCGAAGTCAGAGGTCTCGCGATCGATCGCACGGTGCACGGCGTAGCTGCGACCGGCGATCGCCTGAGCCCGTAGCGCTTCCGGATGCCAGCTCGAAGGCATCTCGGCCAGGCCGTGGAGATAGTCGTCGATGGGGAGGACGAGCACGACGAACGCGCCGTCGATGTCGTCGACATCGCGACTCACGAAGTGCAGCGCACCAACGTCGTGAGTGCCGTATTCAAAGACCGGCTTACCATCGGAGGAGCCGATGATCTCGCCGATGCCGACGACACTGCCTTCGGACCAGGTAACGACGGGTGTGTCATCGACGCAGCCGTAGCAGCTGTCGCTTCCACCATCGAGTTCCTGTACCCATTTCCAGGTGTCAAGGCTTCCGTCGGCGCTGTCGCCAACCTGCATGCCCTGCCGCAGGTACACCGTGCTCGATGCCGTGGTCTCGGTCGGTGGATTCTTCTGGTCGATGTCGACGGTGAGGGTGCCCGGTGCGCCACGGGTCTCGTCGATGGTGATCCGGATGTCGTCGGGGCGGCCTTGGCCGAGATTGACCCGGATCCCTTCGCCGACGAACTCAGCGATCGTGTCGCTGCGGTCTTCGACGGTGGTGCCTTCGTAGTAGAACCCGAGGATGTCCTCGGCGACGATGCCGGACTCGGCGCGGCCGAGGGCGCCGTATTGGCTCATGCCAACGCCGTGGCCCCAGCCACCGCCTTCGAACAAGATCGTGGTCTCGCCGCCCTGTGCCGCCACCTGAGCAGGGGAGGCCACGGCGACGCTCGAAAGAAGGCTCAAAACCAGAAGTCGATGGAGTCGTTTCCGAAACATCTCAGCGTTCCCACCGGTGGTCCGCACCGCTCTTTCGTAATCTAGTCGACACATTTGTGGATACGGTGGCGCCGGGTTGTCCGGCCAGGGTGCAGCGTTGGCGGCGGTGAACTTCTCGCCCGGCGGCCTCATCGGCTCAGGCGGCGCGGCCTCGCCGTTACACCGTTTCGCAGTGCGTAGGAGAGGCCCGTGCGTGGCGTCACTCGCCACCACGGCGCCTGCCGGGGCAGCTACCGTTTTGCGCGTGACGGTCCGACCCCGTGTTCTGGTGTGCGGCTGGTCGGGAGCCGGCAATGTTGGTGACGAACTCCTCACTGAGGTGCTGTCAACCCGCTTGCGCTCAGCCGGTCTTGATCCCGTCATTCGCTCGGTGTCGCCCAACGCCACGGCTGCGGCTCACGGCGGGGTTGCCGTCGCACAGCGAGGGTTTGCGTCGGTGCGAGCAGCATTCACCGTCGACGCTGTCGTGCTGGGCCCGGGCGGTATCGTCCAGGATCACTCCAGCGTGTGGTCGTTGCCAGCTCACCTTGCGCCGGTGGTGATCGCTCGGCTCCGTCGCCGGCCCGTCGCCGGCTTCGGCCTCGGGGCGGATCCTCTTCGCCGCTCCCTGTCGAGGTGGTTGGTGCGTCGCGCTCTGGTCGGTGCACCGATCGTCGTTCGAGATGAGCTGTCCGCGGCCGTCATGCGAGACGCCGGGCTTCACCCGGAGATTGATCTCGACCTCGTATGGGAACTCAACCATCCCGAGTCCGGAGCGGGCGAGGGTCTCACGGTCGCACTCGGTCCCGTCGCCGGCGCAGGTCTGTGGCGTCCGGGCCGCCGCCGTTTCGTTTCTGACGACACGGTGTCGGTGGTCGCTGCGCTCGAGCGGCTCCGAGACGCTGTGGGTGGTCCAGTCCGTCTTGTCGCCTTCCGCGGTGCTCGAGACGTTCGTTTCGCTCGGTCGATCGCTGCAGCGCTTCCCAACGCTGAACTTGTCGAGGCCGGCGGAGCTGTGAGCGCGGTGCGCGACGCAGCCGTTGTCGTCACCTCGCGGTACCACGCTGCGCTCTTGGCGGTCGCCGCCGGGGTGCCGGTGCTTGCTGACGTCCGCCAGGCGAAGCTTGCGTCGTTGGCAGCGACCGACGACCTGGAGTCACACATCATCGGGTTCGACTCGTGGGATGAGGTCGGCGCTCTGCTGCCCTCACCTGCTGGCCCTGCGCGGCCATCATCCAGCGGGGCGACCGATACTGCGATCAAACACCTCGTCAGCGCCTGCTGTCCGAAGGGGGCCTGAGGGTGCGGCTACGCTAGGCCCAACCCCGCTGGCCCCCTCATGCGCACTCACCCCGTTCCGATCCCCCTCGCCGAGGACCCTCCCTCAGGCTTTATGCCTCGGCTTCGGGCACGTGGGTTCCGGTTCCTTTACGTGGTCGACAGCGTGTCCCTCTTCGTGATGATGCATCTGATCATGGTGGCTCGCTTTGGGCTCGAGTGGCCGACGTATCCGTTCTCGCACTACCTCGTCGGGTTTCTGCTTGCGACCGTCATTCATCTCAGCGTCTACTACTTCGGCGGCATGTTCGAGTACGAGCAGCGACTGGGGAGCCCGCCGTGGTTGCCAAAGGCCGCCCTCCTCACCGGTGTTGCGATCCTGTTCAGCGCCGCCATTGCCCTCGGTACTGGCCGTTACCTCGTGCCCCGAGGCAACCTGCTGATGTTCGTCATTGCGGCGCCGGCACTCATCACCTTCAACCGTTGGTACGCCCGACGGATCCGCAGCCGTCGGTTTGGCGCACCCCGCGTGCTCCTGGTCGGCCCACCGGAGGAGGTCCAGTCGGCTCGGCATCACATGAGCGAGTCGGGCTCGGGGGCCTCTGTCGTCGGTGCCACATCCACAACGAGCGATCTGCTTGCAGCAGTCGAGTTGGCCGATGCGACTGACGTGTTGCTGTTGGGTGGCGATCGGCTTGAGGAGATCTATCCCGCCCCGCTCGATCAACTCGAGCGGCAGCTGATCGGCGTGTACCACCGGGTGCAGCCTGCCGACACGCTCCTTGGCCTTCAGCGCAGTCGCCAAATCGCCGGAATCCCATTTGTCGCGCTGCGCGCCCACGCCCTGCCGCGTAATCGGCTCCGGCTCAAGCGGCTCCTTGACGTCACGCTGCTGCTCGTTGCCCTCCCCATGATCATGCTCGTCGTCGGTTTCGCAGCCCTCTACGTGCTCTCCCGGGCAGGGACAGACATCATCTACCGACAGGAGCGGGTCGGCCGCGGCGGGCAGATCTTCGAAGTCCTCAAGTTCCGAACCATGATCCACGACGCTGAGGCGACGACTGGCGCCACGCTTGCTCTCGAAGACGACCCGCGAGTCCTTCCGGGGATGCGCTGGTTCCGAGCGGCACGCCTGGACGAGTTACCTCAACTATGGAATGTCGCAAAAGGTGAGATGTCCCTGGTCGGCCCCCGTCCTGAGCGGCCGGCGTTCGTGTCGCAGTTCGAAAACCGGCTCCCGGGCTACAGCCGCCGTCACGACGTACCGCCTGGCATCACCGGGCTTGCGCAGATCCGGGGGCGGTACGAGACCGAGCCTGACTACAAGCTCGGTCACGATCTGCAATACGTCGTCAACTGGTCGCCAGTGCTCGACCTCATGATCATGCTCGAGACCATTGTCGTAATGGCTCGCCGACTGGCCCGGTGACTGCCGACCTCAGCACGCCGCCTTTGTCGCTCTCCGTGGTGATCCCGGCTCGTGACGCAGCCGAGGTGATCGATGGCTGCCTGGAGGCGCTCCTGGCCCAGGACGTTGAGCTCGAGTTCGACGTCATCGTTGCCACCGGGCCGTCTGGTGATGACACCGCGGCGCGGGTCGACGCGTGGGCGGTGCGTGACCCGAGGGTACGCCGGATCGAGAACCCCTCTGGGCTCACGCCAGCGGCGCTCAACCGGGCCATCGCCGAGTCGAGCGGCGATCTTGTCGTCCGGGTCGACGCCCAGGCTGAGGTCCCCCAGGGATATCTCCAGCGAGTGCTGGACACAGCGGGACGCACCGGTGCGGGCAACGTCGGCGGTATCCAGCAGGCAGTCGGCGCGAGTGGCTGGTCGAACCCGATCGCAGTCGCCATGGGATCGCGGTTCGGCGCTGGTCCGGCGCAGTTTCGCAGTGGCAGCTTCGAAGGGCCGACCGACACCGTGTACCTCGGCGCGTTCCGTCGCGCTGCGCTCGATGAGGTCGGGGGTTACGACGAGACCCTCGTGCGCAATCAGGATTATGAACTCAACTGGCGCCTTCGCCAGGCCGGTTACCTTGTTTGGCTCGATCCTGGCCTCGTCGTCGACTACACGCCACGGGGCTCGCTCAGGGCTCTCTGGAGCCAATACTTCGAGTACGGCCGCTGGAAACGAGTCGTGCTGCTTCGCCACCCTCAATCGCTACGAGCCCGCCAGGTCGCCGCTCCCGGGCTCGTGTTCGGCCTTGTTGCCTCGCTGGTGCTTGTGATCGTTGGGTCGTGGCTCGGCCTCGTGCTACCGGCCGCTTATGGCGTGACTGTGGTCGGCTTTGCCGCTCGTTCTGGCGGTGCGCCGAAGCTCCAGGTTGCGTTTGCGTTCGTCACCATGCACCTCGCCTGGGGTGCTGGTTTTCTTTTCGGCCGCTGATCAATCGCGGGCGGTAAGGGTGTCGTCTTCATCCCGCGACGCGTGTTCGAGGTAGGCATCGATCACATGATCGGGGTCACCAACCTCGACGAGTCGGCCGTGGTCGAGCCAGCCGACGCGATCGCACAGGCGTCGCATCAAGGCGGCGTCGTGGCTCACGAGCACGATCGTGGTGCCGTTCTCGCGCAACCGATGCATGTGATCCATGCATCGGCGCTGGAACTCCTCGTCGCCGACGGCGATGACTTCGTCGACGAGCAAGATCTCGGGGTTGACGTTGACGGCGACGGCGAAGCCGAGTCGCACATACATGCCGCTTGAGTAAATTTTCACCGGTTCGTCGATGAAGTCGCCGATGCCGCTGAACTCGATGATGTCGTCCATCGCCTCAGCCATGTGTTTCCGGGTGAGCCCAAGCATGGTGCCGTTCAGGAAGACGTTTTCGCGGCCGGTGAGGTCGGGATGAAACCCTGACCCGAGCTCGAGCAGCGCCGACATTCGGCCCTCGGTGGTGATCTCGCCGGTGGTTGGGCGATGGATGTTGGCGATGAGCCGCAGGAGCGTCGACTTGCCGCTGCCGTTGTGGCCGATGAGCCCGAAGAACGAGTCGGGTTCGATGTGCAGGTCGACGTTTCGGAGTACCCAGAAGTCGTCGATATCCGTCGTGCGTCCGATGCGAAGGATGGCCTCCTTCAGGCTGCTTGGCCGGTCGCGATCAAGGCGAAATCGCTTCGAGACATCGGAGATCGTGATCTCGCCCGTGGTCATAGCTCCTCGCTGATTTCCATGCTGCGGGAACGGAAGTAGAGCCAACCGACGGCGAAGGTGCCGACCGCCCATGCCGTTGCGACGAGGACCCGAAGCGGGTCGGGGGTTTGCAGGAAGTAGACGCCGTCTCGGGCAATTTCAACGAAGATGGCCGGTGGGTTCCAGGTAACAAGCTGGCGAGCGATTTCGGGGACGTCGTTGTGCTCGAGGAGACTCGGCGGGTACACGACCGGCACGAGGAAGAACCCGACTCCGATCAGCACACCGGTGAGGTATTGGATATCGCGGTAGCGGGAGTTGAGCACCGCCACGATGAATCCGATCCCGAGGGCGAACATCATCGTGAGCAGGAGCGCGAACACCAGGAAAAGGGCCGTCCACGAGATGTTGGTGAACAGCGCCATGATCACGAGGAGCACGACCGCTTCGAGCGCAGTCTGGATGGCGTTGCACGCGGCGCCGCCGAGAAGCGCGGTCTCGGTCGGGAAGTAGATCTTCTTCCGGAGGTCGCTCACATCTTGCAACCAACCCATGCAACCGGTGACGACCCCGGTAAAGACGGTCCAGGTGATGAGCCCGGTGAACAGGTAGAGGCCGAAGTTTTCGGCCCTGCCGTTGTCGGTGATGGGTGGCTGAGCGTTGTAGACCGCGCCGAAGACGAAGCTGTACACCGCAACGGTGGTGAGCGAGTTTGCGAACGACCAGAACCAGCCGAGCAGGCTCCGCTTATAGCGGGCCTTCGACTCGCGCTCGGCGAAGTGGATGATGAGGTTGACGCTTTTTCGCGCCGAAGGAGACAAGGTGAGCATCGTCGGTGTGCGCTTCGAGCGCTCCGTAATCCTAGCGATGAGGTGCAAAGCTACGATGCACCGGTGTTCGCCGGTTCGCTGCGCTCCGCTGTCGTTGCGGTGTGGCTCGTCGTGTTGACGAACGGGCCGTTGTTCTTTCTGTCGCGGCGTGTGTTTGGTCTGCGTGGCGCATGGGAGGACCCTGTGGTGCAGCCGGCGATCGTCTTCACCGTCGGCGCAGCAGTTGCGTTCGTTGTGCTCGATCGGTTTCGACTCGTCGGCGGCCGGTTGGCTCCCGTTCCCCGGCTTCCCTTCGCAACGGCTGCCCTGCTGGGGGTGTGGGCGACGATGAGTGCGTGGTGGAGTCTGCAACCCGACGTCACCCTTTGGCGGGGAATCGTCTACGTCGCGCTGCCGTTCGTTGCGTGGGTGATCGCGGACCTCTCATTCGATCGCTTCGTCGACGCCCTGGTGTGGGCGGTCGGTTCGCTAGTTGTGATCAGCCTCGCCCTCGTCTTCCTGTGGCCTGACGCAGCGCTTGACCCCAACAACGACTGGCGCGGTCCGATGACGAGTCGCAACAGCCTGGCGCCGATCTGTGGGCTGGCTGTCTTTGGCGGGCTTGCGTGGTGGAAGCGGGGGATCCGTCAGGCTGGTGGGCTGCTTGTGCTCGCTTCGGTTGTCGGGTTGTGGGGGAGTGGGAGCCGCACTGCGGTGTCCGCGGCCGCCATCGCGCTCTTCGTGTCGCTCGTGCTGATTGTGGGGCGTCGCCGTTATCTCGCTCGCCCCGTCTGGACCAGTGCTGCGCTCGCCGTTGGTGCCGGAGGGGTGGGTGGAATGGTGGCCGCAGCCGGGCTTGCGGCTTTCTGGGATGAACCCACCTTTACCCAGCGCCGCGCGATCTGGCGGCTTGTCGGCGACACCATCGGCGACGAACCGTTCATTGGCCACGGTTGGGAGGCGTTCTGGTATGCGCCCGAACTCCACACCGATGAACTGCTCCGGCGAGGCAGCGCGCATGGTTCGATCCCGGAGCTTTTGCTCGGACTCGGCGTGGTCGGGCTGCTGCTCTGGTCGATGGTCGTCGCAATGGCGATCGCAGGTGTGGTCGCGCGGGCGTGGCGTCAGCCTGACACCGAGGCGTGGCTGTGGCTGGGGGTGGTCACCTTCTTGGTGGTCGAAAACCTCACGGAGAGCTTCGTACTTTGGTTCTCCTACAACTGGGTCCTGCTCATCGCCGCAGCGTTGCGATTTGGCTCCGAAGTACGTCGCCGATCGGCTGGCGGGCGACCGCTTGCCGGGATCGATTCCGATTCGGGTGGGCGGGGCAAGCTGGCAGGGCTCACGAGCACGACCCCGGTTTGCCGCCGACGGTAGCGTCCCGGCATGGAACGATCGGGCTCGGCTGGCACGACGCGAACGCTCGTGTTTGTCGCCGTCGTAGCGTTTGCGTTCTGGCGCCCGCTGTTCGCCGGCGGCACGCTCGCCCCCGACGATCAGGTCTGGTCAACGGCTCCGTTCAGCGCTGATGTCCCGGCCGAACTCTCGATTGAGATTGCAGAGCTGGATGCAGCTGCCGTGCACTCGGCCTGGTCGCGGTGGGGCGAAGAGGTTCGTTCGGGGTCCCTTACCCAGCTTGGAGATGGACGGTCGGGCGCTCCGGTGCTCGCTGATGGCGTCCCGTTCACCCATCTCGTCTACGCCGTCGTTCCGGCCTGGTTCGCCCCCGGCTTGATCGCCGCCCTTGCGGTGCTGCTTGCGATGACGGGTACGGCCCGGCTGCTCGAACGGCTCGGGTTTGGTCCGGTCGCGACCAGTGTCGGTGGCCTCGCCTACGGACTGTCGGGTCTCATGTTCGTTTGGATTGGTTGGCCCCACGCTTCCGCAGTCGCGCTGGTGCCGTGGGTGTTCTCGAGCGGCTTCGATGCCGTATCCGTCGCGGACCGGCGCACGACGTTGCAGCTTGGTGGTTCGATCGCCCTTCTGGCGTGGTGCGGAGTTTGGGCGATTACCGGCTACACCCTCGTCGGCCTTGTTGCCGTTCTCGGCTTCAGGAGTCGCCGTCCTCGTGGGCTGCTCGCCGTCGTCGTCGGCACTGCGACGGGTCTTGCATTTGCGGCACCGCACCTGCTTGCCTCGGCGACTCGGTGGTCGTGGGCGGACACATCAGCGGCCACGTCCATCGGCGATTCGTCCGCTGCCGTGTCGAGCGTGATCACGCTGGGTCTCGGTTCGCTATGGGGAGCTGACGCGGCTGGGTATCCATGGATCGGTTCGCTGTCCGCGCAACTGTCGGTCGCTACCATCGGCCTTGTCGCCGGGATGCTCGCTCTCGTTGCAGTGCTTGCGCCTGACGATCGACGACTGCCGTTCGTGCTCGTAGGGCTTGGCTTTGGTCTTGCCTATGTCGGCGGACCCTTTGGGTGGTTGTCGCACGTGGTGGCGGGCGCCGGGGCAGAAATGACCCACGGCCGAGTCCTGCTCGTTCTTGGCGCAGTGGTTGCGGCTGCGCAGACCGTCGATGTGATCGAGCGGGGAGATGGGTTTCGTCGGCCGGATCGGTTCGCCGTGATGGTCGGGTTGGCAGTCGTTGTCGTGATGGGGTGGAGCGGGACCGAGTGGCTTGCTGCGGCGCAAGCCGCCGGCGTAACCCGGACAGCGCTTGCTGAGTCGACCACCTCGTTGCTCGCCGCGGCGGTGTTTGCCGCCGTTGTCGGCGTTTGGCGCCGAGGCATGCTCGCGCGAGAGGCGGTCGGACTTGTCGCCGCCGTGCTTGTCGCCGTGGAGGCGCTGACGTTCGGGGTTGCGATCCCTACCGTCACGGACCGAGCCGAGCGGCTCGTCGCCACTGAGACCCACGCCGAACTGCTCGGTCTTGTGGGTGAGGACGGGCTCGTCGTGGGGGAGGGGCGAGTCCTCGCTCCTGTCGTTGCCGCCCGCTTCGGGCCGAACGACGTCCGAGTGCCTCGCCCTCGCTCCCGTGAGGAAATCGATGTGCTTGCCGCTCTTGACCCTGGAGCGGTTCGCGGCGGCGCCAGTGCCGACCAGCCAGCGTTGAGTCGAGTCGATGTGAGCGACCGTGCGTGGCGTCGGCTCGGCGTCGATGCCTTTGTGCTCTCGCCTGGCCGTCGCCCGCCAGGAGTCGTGACCACCCCGCTCGCCGAGGCGACCGATCGGATCGATCCCGCCGGTGGTGCCTTCACGGCGACGGTCGAACTCATTGCCGGTCTCCGTGCGGTCGAGTTCGACCTTCTGGCGCCGTTCGCAACGCCGGTCGAGGTCGATGTCGTCGTCGCTGGTCGTCTGGTCGTTGGTCAGGCGCTGGTACTCACTGGATCGCCGGTGGTCGTCCCAATCGAAGGCGATCCCTTGGTGGGGCCAGCGACCGTGACCGTTCGGGTGCTCGCTGAGGAAGGCACTGCGACGCTCGGCGTCGACGACAACGGTGTGGTGGTTGTCGGTGTGATCGGTTCCGATGGTGGCGGCACGCTCGTTACTGCCGATGGGCTGTCGATCGTCCATCGACCCGTTTCTGCGGTCACCGATGCCGGCGATGCTGACGTTGTCATCAACCGCGTCGATGATCGTCGGTTGCAGTTCACCGTCGAAAGTGCGCAGTTCGTTGAGATGTGGACCGACATCGTCCATCGGCCGGGATGGACGGCACTCGTCAACGGAGCACCTGGCGAACTGCAGGGTGATGTCGTGCTCGGTGTGCGGGTGCCGCCGGGGGTGAGCGAGGTCGACATCCGGTATCGACCGCCTGGGCTGACGCTAGGGCTGGCGCTGATCGCAATGACGGTGCTCGCCTGGCTCCTCAGCGGTCTCGTTGTGGCAGGTCGACGCTCGCTGGATCATCGGGACCCGGTGTGATTTTTTCGGGGACGCCGTCAGCCTTGGGTAGGCGAGCGCTTTCGTCGGCGTCACCGATTTCGCGCACGTCCGACGGCAGTTCGCGATGGAACGGCCGATTGACCCGAACAATAAGGTCGGCGAGGAGGCCAACCACGAGGGTCTGCAACACCGCGAAGCCGAGCAACAAGGTGTTCGCGGCTGGGCGAAGGTCCTTGTCGACGAGGTCATAGCCGAGCTTGCCGATGAAGATCAGCCCGAGCAGCGATGCGACCGGCAGCATCACCCGAAGTGGGTCGTAGGACAGCATCATCCGGATGACCTGCAGGGCGTAGCTCCGGGTGTCTCTCCACCAATGGAACTTTGATTTTCCCGCCCGTTTCTCGTAGGTGATTGGGACGAAGTCGACCCGGTAGCCGTTCATCAGAAACGCCATGGTGATGGTGGTGGCGCAACTGAAGCCCACCGGCAGTTCGTGGGTGTACTGGAGCGCTACGTCGCGTCGAAACGCTCGGAACCCCGTGTTGAGATCGGGGATCGTGGTTTGGGTGAGGTACTGGGCGAGCCGGCGGATCAACCATTTGGCCGGAACCCGGAAGAACTTGAGCGTGCCTTGCTCGGATGTGCGGGTGCCCACGACCTGGTCGGCATCGCCGAGTGCGTCGACCAACTGCGGGATCTCGTGGTTGGGGTACGACATGTCGGCGTCTGACCACACCACGACACTGCCCCTCGCTGCTTCGGTGCCGATCCGGCGGGCAGCGCCAGCGCCTGAGCATCGTTCGGCCCGAATCACCCGGGTGCGTTGGTCGGCGGTGGCGATCTCATCGGAGCCATCGTCTGAGCCGTCATCAACGATGATCAGCTCCCACGAGTAGGCCGAGACGTCCATGGCGCGAGCGATCCGATCGATCTCGGCTTGGAGATGTCCGGCCTCGTTGTGGACCGGCAAAACGATCGAGACGTCGAGTTCGGCGGGTGGCGCAGGCACGAGGGGATCCTATGGCACGGGCCTGGATCGCCGGTCCGACGCCCGCCATCAAGGGAAGAACGGGACGCCTCGCCAGGTTCGGCGAGCACGTGTGCTCTGGTGGATTACCCGGATCGAGTCGGTGTGCTCAACGACGATGTGGGCGATGTGTGGTCGCGGGTGGCAACCACGCCGGTTGCGGGCTGACGAAGCTGGTCTCAGCGAACGCCATACCGGGTGGCGTACATGCCCTCGAAGATCTGTTCCAACCTGACGACGTTCTCGGAATTGCGCCGTTCTTGCAGCGTGGCCTCGACCGTGCTGCACGGGAGGTCGAAACCCCGGTACCTGGGGCTACCCACGAACCAGACGGCACTGTCGCCCGCTGCCTCGTGGGCGTGGGTGGCAAAGGTGATGGGGTCGGTCGAAGCGATCCGGTCGAGATAGCTCCGCCAGTCGATGACGAAGCCGTCGCCGCTCGGGAACGCCCGCCGCTCGACATCGGTCTCGAGGTAGTGCGTCGTGGCCGGCCCAAGCTGATCGGGGCAAAGGATGATGACGTCGTCGGGTCCGACTGCGTCATCGATGGCACTCGCTACTTCCTCGCCCTGCGATCGAGTCCGACGGGCCTCATCGATACTGATTGCCGTTCCGAGCAGGACAAGAACTGCGAGCAGCGACATTCGGGCACGGGTGTCGAGCAGGGCGATACCACGCCCGGCCAGCAGCAAGATGAAGGGAAGGGCGATGGCGGCGTAGCGAGCCTCAAATGCGCTGCCCGAAACGACGGCAGCGGCAGCACCGATCCCAAGGCCCAGGCCGGCAGCAGCCGCCGGAACCTGCATCGATGGGTGGATCGACGACCGCAGTTGGAGCACCTTGTCTCGGGCCGGGCTGATCGTCAGCATTCCGAGGACCGCGGAGAACCCGAGCAAAACGCCGAGCGACTCGCCTTCGAACCGGTTATTGCCCCCGATTCCCTGCAGCGTCTCGATGAAGACTTCGGTGGGTCGAGCCCGAGTGGCCCACGGGGTGCCGGTCTCGACGAGTTGGTCGATGAAGACTCCGAGCCAGACGATGAAGGTCGCTGCACCGGCAGCCATCGCAAGGAGGAGACGGGCCGCAGTGTTGTGCTTGTTCGTTCGACGGCCTGCCATGACCACGATGAGTCCGGCGGCGGCGATCGCATAGAAGGTCCAGTAGTGGGTATGCACCGCGGCGGCGGTGATGGCGGCGACAGGAAGGAGACGGCGAGCGGTTGGTTGTTCCCATGCCGCTTCGAGTGCCCACCAGCCGAGGGCGATGATCAACACGACAAGTGCGTACATGCGGGTCTCGGTGGCGTAGCGGATGAGGTAAGGGGAGGTGGCGACGAGGAGGAGGGTGGCAATTGCGACGTCGCGCCCGTAGCGCCGGGTTGCCATCCAGATCACCGGCACGGTGATGAGCGACAGCACGCCTGACAGCGCCCGCACGGCGGTGTCGCCATCGCCGAACACGTCGATCCACCACCCCAGCAACAGATAGAAGAGCGCCGGGTGGCCGTCTTGGCGCAGGGCCTCGGTGAGTGAAGCGTCGCCGGTCGCGATGTGGACGGAGAGCGCCTCATCGAGCCACAGCGGCGACGCAGTGGCGAACCGGAGAACACTTCCGGCGATGATCACGAGCACGACGGCGACCCGTCCGGTGGATCTGGACATCGGGATGGGACCCTAATCCGTTCACCTGCGCTGCCCCTTGACCGTCATGAAGGAGCTTCCCCGTGCGAAGAGGAACGGTACGCTGATTGTCAATGACGACACGCATGGTGATCATCGGAGGGGGACCGGCCGGCCACAGTTGCGCAAGCACTGCGGCGCGCCTGGGTGCTGACGTGGTCGTGATCGAGCGCGACACGATCGGCGGGGCCGCTCATCTGTGGGATTGCATCCCGTCGAAGGCGATGATCGCCACAGGTAACGCCCGCCAGTTCTTGCGCCGGTCGGCGCGGATGGGACTCGCGGAGGTCGGCTCGGACGTCGATCTCGACCAACTGCGCGACCGTCTCAAGCACATCGAGTCTCGGCTCGAGACCACGGTTCGCGGTCTCCTCGACAGTCAGCGGGTGGAGTTGGTCGACGGGTTCGGCCGGATGGTCGATGCGCACACGGTCGTCGCGGCCCTGCCCGACGGTACCGAGCGGACCTTTCACGCCGATGTGGTGGTGCTCTCGACCGGCAGCCGTCCTCGGATTCCCGAGTGGGCGCCGGTCGATGGCGAACGTGTGCTCTCGACCCGTGATGCCTACCCGCCATCGGTCATGCCTGAGCACGTCATCGTGATCGGTTCGGGTGTGACGGGCGTGGAGTTCGTGCACATGTTTGAGTCGATGGGGGCGCAGGTGACGCTCGTCGTGAGTCGTCAGCAGGTGCTTCCCCAAAAGGACCCCGAGGTTGCTGCTGCGCTCGAGGAGGACTTTCTCCGACGCGGTGTGAAGCTCTTCAAAGGTGCACGAGCCGAGTCGATTGTTCGGGAAGGCAACGAGGTGATCGTCTCCTGCGACGATGGCCGTATCGCCCGCGGTTCCCACGCCCTGCTTGCCATCGGTTCTGTGCCGAACTCCGATGGTCTCTGTCTTGACGACGTGGGTGTACAGACCGATCACGGGTACGTGCCGGTCAACAACCATATGCAGTCGAACATCCCGCACATCTACGCCGCCGGCGACCTCTCAGGACGCCTTCCGCTTTCGTCGGTCGCCACAATGCAGGGACGCAAGATTGCCGAACACGCCATGGGCCTTACCGCCCGCGGCAATGATCGCCAGATCGACTACGACAAGGCCGCTTCGGCGATCTTCACCGAGCCCGAGATCGCCGATGTCGGCTTGGCCGAGATCGATGCGTTCGCTGAGGGCCGCAAGGTCCGGGTGACCAAGGTGCCGTTTGCGACGCATGCGAAGGCGCTGATCAACGATGATCCGCGCGGGTTTGTGAAGATCATCTCGGATCCGGCCACGGGCGTGATTCTCGGTGGGTCGATCGTTGGGCGCCATGCAGCCGAGCTGATCTCGGTGTTGGCGGTGGCCGTGACGAATGGCCTGACGGTGACCGACATCCATGAGTCGATGCTGGTCCACCCGACCCTTGCCGAAGCGCTTACGGAAGCAGCGGAGTAGGCGCAGGCGCGCTGAGGCGCCGTCTACTCGATGACGGCGACGACGTCGCCGCCCCCGACAGAGTCACCCTCGCTGACGCGGATCTCGGTGACCGTGCCCGCCTTCTCGGCGGTCACGTTGTTCTCCATCTTCATTGCCTCGAGGACGACGATCGCGTCGCCGGCTTCGACTTCATCACCGACGGCGACATTGATCTTCACGATGGTGCCCTGCATCGGTACGGTGACGTCGCCGCTGCCGGAGCCGCCGCCGCTCGCCCCGCCGCCGCTGCGTCGTCGAGCGGCACCGCCTCCGCCGGCTGCCGCAGGAGCCCCAGCGGATTCAGGGACCCACATGGCAACGCTGAAGCGTTTGCCGTTGACTTCGACATCGAGCTCACGCTTGATCTTGGGCTCGTCGTCGTCAGCTCGTTCGGCGCTGGTTGCGGACACATCAGTGAGATCGAGGACTTCTTCGACCCACTTCGTCGAGTGCTCGTTGTTGCGGAAGTCGTCATGCTCGAGGATGGCGATGTCGGCCGGGATGGTGGTGGCGACGCCCTCGACACGCAGCTCGCCGAGTGCTCGGAGGGCGCGGTTGATGGCGACCTCCCGCGTACGGCCCCAGACGATGAGCTTGCCGACGAGGTTGTCGTAGAACTGGCTGATCTCGTCGCCGGCCTCGTAGCCGGTGTCCCAGCGGGTGCCGAAACCGTCAGGTGGAGTGAGCGCTGTGATCGGGCCGGGGGACGGGAGGAACGCACCGCCGGCAGGATCCTCCGCGTTGATGCGGATCTCGATGGCGTGACCGCGGATCTCGACCTCGTCCTGGGTAAACGGCAGCGGCTCGCCGGCGGCGACCCGAAGTTGCTGTTCGACGAGGTCCACGCCGGTGATGAGCTCGGTGGCGGGATGCTCTACCTGCAGCCGGGTGTTCATCTCGAGGTAGTAGAAGCCGCCGTCTTCGTAGAGAAACTCGACGGTGCCGGCGTTGGTGTAGTCGCAGCCCTTGGCGACGGCCACGGCTGCCTGGCCCATCTGCTCGACGATGTCGTCGGGGATACCTGCGGCGGGCGCCTCTTCGATGAGCTTCTGGTGGCGTCGTTGGGCCGAGCAATCGCGGGTACCGAGGTAGACGGCATTGCCGTGGGTGTCGCAGAGCACCTGGACCTCGACGTGGCGCGGCTTGGTGAGGTAGCGCTCCATGTAGCACTCGTCGCGCCCGAAGTACGCGAGCGCTTCGCGCTGGGCGGATGCGAGTTGGTCGGCGGCCTCATCGGCGTTCTGGACGACCTTCATGCCGCGTCCGCCACCGCCGTAGGCGGCCTTGATGGCAACGGGCCATCCGTACTCGTCGCCGAACGCAATGACCTCGGCCGGGTCGGTGAGGATGGCGGTGCTCCCGGGGACGCCATGAACGTCGACCTTCTCGGCGGCCTCGCGAGCGCTGATCTTGTCGCCCATTACCTCGATCGCCGCAGGTGGCGGGCCGACGAAGGTGACCCCGCGTTCGGTGATCGCCCGGGCGAAGTCGGCGTTCTCGGAGAAGAAGCCGTAGCCGGGGTGGACGGCATCGGCACCGGACTTTTCGATCGCGTCGAGAATGGCGTCGGTGTTGATGTAGGACTCTGCGGCGGTCTGGCCACCAAGCGCGTAGGCCTCGTCGGCGAGCCGGACGTGCAGCGCGTCTCGATCGAGCTCGCTGTACACGGCGACGGAGGTGATGCCGAGTTCGCGACAGGCGCGGATGACACGGACGGCGATTTCGCCACGGTTGGCGATCAGGACTTTGGAGAACACGTGCTATTGACTAGCCGAATGGCGCCCTCCGATGCGACACCACACCCGGGAATCTTTGCGAACAGTCGGGCTGCAGCGATCGCCAACGGCTGGAGTTTCACGCACGTGTTGTCGACAGGGTCGACGAACACTGACCTAGCCGGGGCAGCTCGGGCGGGATCGACCGGCATCGAGTTGCTGGTCACCGACCATCAGTCAGCGGGTCGGGGCCGGCTCGACCGGAGCTGGGAGGACGACCGCTCGGGTCAGCTGATGTTCAGCTTCCGGACGCCGGTCGATGATGACCTTCAGGCCGTACCGGGGGCGATTGCGGTCGCTGCCCATGAGGCGGTGGCCGCTGCCGGTGTCGACGCAGGGATCAAGTGGCCCAACGATCTCGTCGTCGAACATGGCGATGCCCCCGGCAAGCTCGCCGGCCTGCTGAGTGAGTAC
>MDTA01008018.1_pt1 | contig 18451 bp, 14 predicted proteins | sample 811151 | NCBI WGS metagenome assembly MDTA01 (sample SAMN05326648, study PRJNA326480) | marine metagenome | isolation source: seawater | place: Indian Ocean: South | collected 2010
CAGAGATTATGGGCATTCAGAAGCTGCCTGCAGTAGGCGATTAGTTCAGGATTGTCTCGCTTTTCAGCCCCGCTCATGAGAATGCGGCACTTTTCATGAAGCATGCGTTTGGTCGATAGCTCCTGCTCACTGTTCAGCGTGGACTGCGTCAGCAGTTTGGCCAGCGCTCGGACCCGGAATCGGTCCATACCCCAATATTTCGCTGACAGCTGATCTTTATGGCCTCCGTATTTACGTATTAACGGACGTTCAATATACGCCACCTCGTTTTGGTGACAAATCCTAAGCCAGAGATCGTAATCCTCGCAGGCGGGCAACTCCTCATCGAAGCCTCCGACACGATCAAAAAGCGCCCGGGACATCATGACCGCTGAGGGCGATATGACACACCTTGACAGACAATACTCGAAAATCTGACCCCCGTACTTACGGTGCTTCCGCATTGGATTCACCCGAACGCCCCTTCGGATCCAGATTTCATCGCTGTGTATCAGACTGATATGCGGATTGTCCCGCACGCAGGCTAACTGATGATTCAGTTTCTCGGGGAGCCACTCATCATCTGAATCCAAAAATGCGAGCCATTCTCCGGTACTCAGTGATACGCCCGCGTTGCGCGCCGAGCTCACGCCCCGGTTGCCTTGAGTCAACAACTTCACGCCCGGATAGTCCCGTTCTACCAGAGCATTCGTTCCATCACTGGAGCCATCATCCACGACGATAATTTCAGCAGCCCCGCGGGTCTGAGCCAGCACAGAGTTCAGCGCTCTCGGCAAAACGGACGCGCGGTTAAAACTCGGGATAATAACTGAGATGCTCAAGGTCATTTTCAGCGGGCAAAAAAATGGGAACCCTTCTGGTTCCCATTATAAGCGGTTCCTCTGGCCGAGCTATTGATACTTCGCCAACTCCTTGCGCGCGATTACTCGACGATGCACTTCGTCCGGCCCGTCGGCAAGGCGCAGGGTTCGCTGACTGGTCCATAGGGCTGCCAGCGGGAAATCTTGCCCGATACCGGCAGCACCGTGCATCTGAATGGCCCGATCAATAACACGCAAGGCCATATTCGGCACAGCCACTTTGATCTGAGAAATCGCGTCTCTTGCCGCCTTGTTGCCTATCGTATCCATCAGCCAGGCCGCCCTGAGCACCAGCAGCCGGCACATATCAATTTCAATACGGCTGTCTGCGATCACATCATAGTTACCACCCAGTTCTGACAGCGGCTTACCGAACGCCTCCCGGCTGGTAGCTCTTTCGCACATCAGTGTCAGAGCCTTCTCAGCGGCTCCGATCGAGCGCATGCAGTGGTGAATACGACCAGGGCCCAGACGTCCCTGCGAAATTTCAAAGCCCCTGCCCCTGCCAAGTATGATGTTGCTTTCAGGCACGCGAACATTGTGAAATTTGATGTGCATGTGGCCATGCGGCGCATCGTCCTTGCCGAATACATGCATGGGTCTCACTACCTCGACACCCTCGGCATCCATCGGCACCAGTATCTGTGACTGACGATTGTGCTTGGGAGCGTCTGGATCGGTCACCACCATCACTATCATTATCTTGCAGCGCGCATCTCCGGCACCGGAGATATAGAACTTTTCGCCGCTGATCACCCACTCATCACCATCCAGCACGGCGGATGTCGAAATATTGGTTGCATCCGAAGAGGCTACCCCGGGCTCTGTCATGGCAAAGGCAGATCGAATCTCACCCGACAGCAACGGCTCAAGCCACTGCTTCTTATGCTCTTCAGAACCGTATCTCTCCAGTACCTCCATGTTACCGGTATCCGGTGCCGAGCAGTTAAACGCCTCGGAGGCAAGCCGGCTCCGGCCCATAATTTCAGCCAGATGGGCATATTCCAGATTGCTGATTCCGGCGCCACCCTGGCTCTCCGGCAGAAAGAAATTCCACAGTCCCATGTCTCGGGCAGTGTCTTTCAAGCCATTTAGAATTTCGTCCTGGCGCGGCGTGTGTGACCAGCGATCGCCAACACCAACTTGCTCGTGATACTCCCCTTCGACCGGCTCCACCTTATTCTCAACGAAGTCGAGAATTTTGCCCTTAATCTCAACCATTTCTTCGGACAAACCAAGATCCATCATCACTCTACTTCCTTAATCTTTATGATTCTATTGTTCCGGCTCACATTCAGACTGGCAAGCGCAGTTTTTGCGTCTCCGGCGGTAAGCATACCCGATAAACCCGTCACCCTGCGATAGTGCCGCCGCCATCAATGACAATAGTCTGCCCGGTTGTAAAACTGCCAGCAGCGGACGCCAGAAAGACGGCTGCACCGGCAATCTCATCCGGCTCACCGATGCGCCGGAGCGGGTACTTTGACACGGTCTCTTGATAAATTTCCGGGTTTTCCCACAAGGCGCGCGCGAAATCTGTCCGGATCAGGCCGGGCGCAATGCAGTTCACCCGTATATTCTTAGGACCCCACTCGACCGCCAGATTACGGGCTATCTGCATGTCCGCAGCTTTCGAGATGGCATAGGCTCCCAGGCTCTCGCTGCCCTTGAGACCGCCGATGGAGGAGACAATGATCACTGCTCCCCCCCCTGCATCGGCCATATCCGGTATCACGAGTTTACACAAGCGATGGACACTCCCGATATTAGCCTGCATCACTTTGTCGAAAGCCGCATCGGGGATTTCCTGAGACGGACCAAAAAAGGGATTCAGCGCGGCATTGCAGACCAATATGTCAATCGCCCCATAGGCGGCACGCGCGGCACCCACCAAATTCTCAAGCTGCTCCTGATAATTGATGTTGCAGGCGACTCCGGTCGCCTCCAAACCTTTGTCTCTCAATTCTGCCGCCACGGCGTCACACGCGTCCTGATTTCTGCTGGAAATGATCACTCTGGCGCCCTGCTCCGCCATCCGCTGAGCAATTGCCTTTCCTATTCCTTTGGTCGATCCCGTAATCAGAACAACTTTGCCTTCTAGGTTGAATAGGCTCATGCAGTCTCCCTTGTATTAGATACTCGGCTCATTGATTGGCCTTTCTAAACTGACAACACATCTATCTTTCATCCCAGGGTTTAATTCCTTTGGACACATTGGTGCCTCCGTCTACAGGAATCACAGCCCCATTGGTGTAATTCCCCGCCCGTGAGACCAGGTAGATCACAACGCCGGCAATCTCCTCCGCTTGCCCGATACGTCGTAAAGGGCAGTCCGCTTGGATATCCTCCAGATAATGCTCGAAAATGTAATCCGTCATACGCGATTCAAAAAACCCCGGCGCTACCGCATTGACAGTAATGTGCTCAGGGCCTAACTCAACGGCCAGGGCGCGAGTCAGATGATGCAGTGCTGCTTTGCTGGCTGAATAGGCAAAAGTCGGAACTCGCTGAACAACGGGCACATGCAAACCATCCATGGACCCGATGTTAACAATTCGGGAAGGATTGTCAGTCGTCGCGGATTTCTTGAGCAAGGGTACTGCATCCCGGGTCAGTGCAAAAACCGCATTGAGGTTTGTTGAAATCACTTTCTCAAACCCTTCATCGGGATACTCGGCCAGAGGCGCACCCCAATTAGCGCCTGCATTGTTCACCAGAATCGAAAGGCCACCGAGATGTTGCTCGACCTCCTCCAGCAGGCGACTGCGATCTGCCGATACGGTAACATCCGCAATAACCGCCTCGCAGTCTCCATGTTTTCTCAGCTCAGCGAGCGCCAGGTCACATTTTTCTCTTCGGCGAGAAGAAATAACCACCTTAACGCCATTCTGAATAAAGGCCTTAGCCATGATTAACCCGAGACCGGAACTGCCACCCGTAACGAGCGCAGTTTTCCCCTTAAGACTAAACAGGCTGTTGAGGCTGTAATTGGTATCCATACTGATCCTTTATTCGCAATAGACACCAAAACGTCGCGAGCCTGTTTTGCCTGCAATCTTCCGGTGCTTCAGAGTCAAAAAGTCTAACTCAAATTCCTGATGACGAACAGTTGCCGCCGACTGGCTTGAACCGAGAGCATCCTGGCCCGGCTGCGCCCTACAGGGCCGGCTTCTGAGAAAGCAGCCGCGCTCTTTCAGGCTGAAATGATCGAAAAAACCGTTCGATAAGTTTGCCAGCCGGTTTAGTCTGATCGGTGAATCCAGAACTCAGCGACAGCGATGAGCTCGTAATCACCAAGTAGGCTTTTGAAAAAACGAAGAGAAAACGCCGAGCGGTTTGGAATTGAACCGCCGCGGGATGGATGTGCGGCAGATCAGCGTACCCTGCGTGTGAGAACGGTGTTGCTGCTGATCAAATCTGCGACCTCCTCATCGTTGAACCCGAATTCAGCAAGAATCGCTCGCGTGTCAGCACCATATTTTGGCGGCAGATGACGCAGTGCTCCCGGAGTGCGGGAAAATTTAATCGGAGTGCCAGACATTTGATACCACTCTTTCTCCACCACCATTTCCCTATGGAGGGTGTGGGGATGATTCACGACTTGCGCAGTGTTAAGAATAGGACCTGCTGCGAGCCCCGCTTTTGCGAGCGCCTCGCCGACTTCCTCTCCCGGGCGTTTAACAAGAGCCGACTCGAGTTCAGCCTTGAGTTCGTCCCGGTTAGTGACGCGGTCGATGTTGTTCGCAAAGCGCGGATCGTGAATCAGCTCTTCCCTTCCTATTTCCTTACAAAGCTTTCCCCAGGCCCGGTTATTGCCGGCGCCAATAAAGATATCGATCGTCTGAGTACGGAAAGTATCATACGGAGAAATATTGGGATGCGCATTACCGGTCGGCCCGGGAATTTCACCGGAAAAATTGAAATTCGCAATGTGGGGATGCATCAACGACACGGCACAGTCATACAGCGTCATATCCAGATACTGCCCTGCACCTGATTTTTCCCGCTCGATGAGGGCCATCAAAATTGCGATGGAAGTGTACAGACCCGTGCCCATATCTACCGCGGCCAGACCCAGACGTGTGGGTTTACTGCCGGCCTCTCCATTCACGCTAAACCATCCGGCCATGGCTTGGATGATCGCGTCATATCCGGGAAATCCTCCCCACGGCCCGTCGCTACCAAACCCGCTGATGCGGCAATGAATTAGCTTCGGAAAACGTTCGCGCAGCACCTCTTCGTAGCCAAGCCCCCAGGATTCCATTGTGCCCGGTTTGTAGTTTTCCAGCAGCACGTCGGCATTTTCTAACAGCCGAAGCAAAACCTCGCGACCTCCAGGCACTGAAAGATCAAGACCCATGGCGCGTTTGTTTCGATTCACCCCAATAAAGTAGGCGGAATCTTCATCATGGAACGGCGGCCCCCAATCACGGGTTTCATCGCCGCGCGGCGGTTCAATTTTAATCACCTCAGCACCGTGATCGCCGAGTATCTGAGAGCAATATGGCCCCCCTAAAACCCGACTCAGGTCGATAATCAACTTTCCTTCTAGGGCCGAAGCGCCCTTGATATTCAACATAGTGAGAGTTATCAAGTGAACAAAAATCAGCAGCAAATCGCTGCACAAGCGGCGATGAGGATAATGCAGGGAGTGAGTTGGCACAAGCAATTGTCGGGAAATAGGAAAATCCAGAAGACATTTACAAGTTAATCAGCAGCCCACAATTGAGGAAGTCTATCCAGATGTCCCAGCCTAGTTCTGAGAGCAATAACGAAGCCACCCCTTCTCCTGCAATCTTGGCTTATAGACAATTCAGCTCCTTAAGCTGAATTTGCCTGACTATTTCGCGGGTTAACCCGATATGTTCGCCCACATCTCTCAGCATATTTCCATCAAAGCCGTATGAACTGAAACGACAGAAATCACTTCTCGTTGCCTGTGACTTAATGCGGATCGCCATCGATCAAAGCATTTTTTCAAGTGGTGTTGCTGAAGAAGACGACAAGATTCTCGAGGCCTCCTGTCAGGCAAACAATCAAGTAATGAATGCGCGGAAGCGCCTGAATTCGTTGCATCGACGAGAACGACTCCCTGTCAAATCGATAAAGTCCTTTTGACTTCAGTCAGATGTACCTCTGAGTCAGGCGCGGGTCTTTTGTGTATTTGTCCGAAAGCCTTCGTTTGACCTTCACGAAAACCTTGAGCACTTTTCCTAGAAAGACAGGCAGGCGGAACATCCGTCTCTGATTCATCAAGACGCGCTCTATGTTCTGCCTGATCCACCAGGTGGTGTAAGTGGATAAATGAGATCCTTTGTCGAGGTCGAACTTTTCAACAGCTCAGATCAGACCTGTAAGACAATATGAAAATCGAACGTCGGCCCGATGACCACACTCAATCCCGTTATCAATGAGCAAGGATCATCGGAGCCTGCGCAACAGCTTATCCAGTATTTCTCCTGGCAGGAAAAACTCCGCGACCATGATCGGCTTGCTATCCAAGTAGAAAATACGCCGGCGGCCACAAAAGCCTTGCTCGGATTTCGCGAACTGGAAAGCCCCGCGCTTGACGTCGGCCTGCGAAAACAGATATCCACCCAAGGGCTGCTCGCCCAACTCCAAAACTTCACCGAGAGCGGACTCCGCTGCGTGTGCCGGCATGAGACTGTGTGCAAGTACTGCCGGCTTACTCTCGCAAAGGAGTATCGTTTTTCGGGACCAGAATTCATGCGATGGAGCTACCGGGCCGAACAATTTCCGCAAGTCATCTGTCAAGAGATTTCGCCACGTCAGCTCGACCGTTTGCACGCGGAAACGGCCGTTACCCACCTCGATCAACTGCTGAGTTAATGATCCCTCGTCGGAAAGCAGCCGCAGCGTGGCCGGATTCAAGCTGCAAGACTGACAATCAGGTGCGATCCAACGCAAGCTGTCATCGTCAAGTTCGATTGTATTGATTGGCTCCATCATCCCCATCTACTGGCCTGGCCGCTGAACTGCTTCGCCTTCTGCATGAAACGACTCGCTTAACTTCTCTCATCATGTTCACGCCTTAGCGGAAAAGCGCAATTCTGGGCCCCCTCCCGCTTCAGAAAACGCCGGAATATAAGCGGCGCCTTCGAAAACGAAAAATATGAATCATCCGATCAACTGAGATAGCGGTCGCGTCGCATGTCCTTTACACTAGAAATTTAAGCATGCCCTCTAAATTTAAGGGAATTACATAGTGCAAGCATGGCGCAAAGAACTGCGTAAACAGGTCCTGATACTAGGTTCGGTTTGCCTATTTGGTTATTCCATTGGTCGACTTCTGCCCGCTCTTATCCTGCTTTTAGGCAGTTACGTCCTATTCAATCTGGTTCAACTGCACCGCCTGACGAAATGGCTTGCGAAAGATCATGCCTCGGACCGGTCAGCACCTCCAGAGGGTTTTGGCCTGTGGGGCGGAGTATTCGACGGCATTTACCGCCTACAAAAACAGGAAAGACGGGCCAGTGCCTACTTGGAAAATATCGTTAACAAAGCGCAAGAATCATCTGCAGCGCTCGAAATGGCAATCATCATGGTTGACCGCAATAACAAACTCGATTGGTGGAACAAGGCCACAGAGTCTTTGTTGGGATTGCGCTATCCGGAAGACAGGCTACTGCCTGTGACAAATTTGATACGTGATCCAAAATTCACCGAATATTTCAGCAGAAACGTCTATGATGAACCGCTCCACATCAATTCGCCAGGTGACAACGACAAAAGACTGGAGATTCAAATTGCACTCTTTGGAGAAAATGAGCGACTGATTATTGTTCGGGATATCTCTCAACTTCATCGACTCGAACTGATGCGAAAAGATTTTGTCGCCAACGTTTCCCATGAACTTGGCACTCCAATCACCGTGATCAGGGGTTACCTTGAAGCGATAATAGAAAACATCTCGGATCTCGACAGTAAATGGGAGAAGCCGATGATCCAGATGCATCAGCAATCATCCCGCATGGAAAACATTGTCAAGGACTTGTTGATGTTATCCGCGCTAGAAACCGGCACTCTATCAAGAAAGCAAAGCTCATTCGCCTTGATTCAACTTCTGTCTGAAATTGTCAACGACGCCAGACAAATTTTTGCTCAACAGGATCACCGCTTCAGTCTCAGTTGCGATGAAAACATCGAATTTGTTGGCGATCGTGGTGAAATCTACTCCGCGATCTCTAACCTCGTCAGCAACGCCGCAAAATACACACCACATCAGGGCAAAATTGAAATCCTGATTCGCCTTTCCGAAGACTTTTTAGAAGTCCGTATTGGAGATAATGGTCCCGGGATTGAAGCTAAGCACCTACCAAGACTGACTGAGCGGTTCTATCGGGTAGATGCCAGTCGCTCATCAGAAACCGGCGGCACGGGGCTCGGGCTTGCAATAGTTAAGCACATCGTAAATCGACATGACGGAGAACTGACAATTTCCTCTGAAGTTGGCAAGGGCAGTCGCTTTAGCTGCCGATTCCCGCTCAGCAGAGTTAAAACCGAAGGCATTGGCATAGCAGAAGCAAATGAGATGACCGAAACTCCGGCTACCTTCATGGATAATCTCTCTAAAGCCCCCCGGCACTGACGGTACCCGCAATCAGCCACAGACTTAAGCGCCCTTCAAGCAGTTCTAGAATCGCTCTGCAAAAACTCTTAATAACCAAAAATATTTGCTGTCTATAAAGTCGCACTGCTGATACTAGGGAAATCGCTTTGTGTCATAGCATCGAAGGTCTTACCATTTCGTACCATGAAATCGAGCATGCCTTCACGAAGTGCAGTTGAGCTGAATTGAACAAATGGTACTTGGTAAGCTTCCATCAATCCGGACAGCACGCACCAACCGGGCAGCAGCAGGTCTCGCCGAGCCTCTTTCAGCCCCGCCAGCTCCTCCTGTTCGGCCGTTACATAAGCTAGAAGGGGCTTCAAGTCACGGAGAGCATTGAGGGAAACAATTCCTGCCGGATCCCCTTGTTCCTGACAGATTGCCGCCAGCATTTTCACTGTTCCCGAAGAGGCATATGCCTGCTTCCATCCACACCGGGCAACACCCGGCGCAATTGCAGCAAATACTTCGATAGCTGCTTGCCGGCCGGCGTCCATCGCTAAGAGGATCGACTCAGTGTCAGGACTGACATCGGAAAAAAAGTGGTCGCGCCATGCGACACTGCCAATCAGAAGACTGTCTGTCAGAAACCGTTGATGATGACTGCCAACTATGACCTCCGTGCTGCCACCGCCGATATCTACAACCAGACGGTGAATGTCGCTACTTGGTAGTTCCGTGATTACCCCAGCGTAGATCAGGACGGCTTCTTGAACCCCTGAGATAACCGAAATTTCTATCCCGATTCTACCAGCGCTGGCGATGAACGCTTCAGCGTTGTCCGTAACACGAAATGTATTGGTACCAAGCGCCCAATACTGTTGCAAGGGATACTGCGCCATAAGATCAGCAAAACGGCGAAGACAAGCGAGCCCACGCTCGAACGCTGCCGGCGAGATGCGGCCCGTCTGGCGAACATTTTCACCCAGCTGAACTTTTTCGCTTAACCGCTCGACAATCTCGATTTTCCCTTGCTTCCATTCGCCAATCAGCAAGTGGAAACTATTGGAACCCAGATCAATACATGCGTGCATAGAAAAATCTGATTACTGTGTTAATAGGCCTAGAGTTCGATCAGAGCGGTGTCCGGACCGCAGCTTATGTTTGAGATATCGACAGGTTGGAGTTGAGCCTGAGTGCAAAAGAAGCGACATGCCGAACGCGGCGGTCATTTCAGACTTCTTCACCACATCAGGAAAGATCAGGGACTACACTGCACTGACAAATGCAGCCGACTTAGCGTATTCTTTGACGATGGTCCGTGCCAACTTACCGCACTTACCGCAGTCAGAAGCGACACCCAGCTTTTCCCTCAATTCGGATAGGGAACTGGCGCCCTCGCGACACACGTCGCGAATCTCATGGTCAGTAACTTTACGGCAAATGCAGACGTACATTGAATGGAACCTCGTTTATAATTCAAATGCAAATGAGAATGATTGTCAACATTATTAAGATTTGTTATTTTCCGTGTCATGATACTCGCTTGAACAAAACCTGTATCTTTCTGAAATATCGATAATTATCTAATGAGTCCAACAACTCTTGCCAATGCTCAAGTGGGCGATGTTTGCCTGGTTACCGAAATAAAACAGAAACCGATTGAGCTGAGAAGTCGTCTCCATGCAATGGGAGTCATACCGGGAGCAAACGTTAAAGTAGTCCGGATCGCTCCGCTTGGAGACCCCATGCAGATAAAAGTGGGTGGCGCACTCCTCAGCATGCGTAAGATTGACGCCCAAATAATTAAAGTACAGATCCAGTAGCTCGATGAAAAAAATTGCACTTATTGGCAACCCGAATTGCGGCAAAACTACCCTTTTCAATCTTCTAACCGGTGCACGCCAAAAAGTCGGTAACTGGCCAGGGGTCACTGTAGAGAAAAAATTTGGCTACTGCATCATGGGTAATCAGCAGGCAGAACTCATTGATCTCCCTGGTATCTATTCATTGGAGCAGGAATATCAGGGTGTCGATGAAAAAATCTCCTGCGACTTTCTTACAAATAATGAAACGCAGCTGATTATTAACCTGATTGATGCCAGCAACCTTGAGCGCGGACTGGTCCTGACGCAACAGCTCATCGAACTCGGTGTACCCATAATCGTTGTGCTCAACATGCTTGATGTTGCTGAGCAACACGGCATTTCCGTTGACTCTCAAAAACTGTCAGAGCAACTCGGTCTGCAGGTGGTCTCAATGGTAGCCGCCCGCAAGAAGGGCATTCAAGAATTGAAAGCCGCGATGCTTGCAGCAGGCGACTCTAGTCGAGTCGCTCACCCTAGCGGCGAATCGGAGAGCAACGCTGCCGCGGCAGGCGATGTGGATCCGCTGCTGCGCCGCTATCACCGATCCAAGCAACTGCTAAACGGTGTGGTCGAGGTGAATCTAGAAAAACACTCGCTCTCCGAAAAGCTGGACCGTGTTGTCCTTAACCGCTGGCTGGGTGTCCCCATTTTCTTGCTGATGATTTATCTCATGTTCACTTTCGCGGTTAATCTCGGCTCAGTTTTTATCGATTTCTTTGACATCCTTTTCGCTGCCCTGCTGGTTGATGGAACGACATGGATACTCGAGCAACTTTCCACACCAGCACTGCTCGTGACATTGCTCGCAGAGGGTGTGGGAGGCGGCATTACTCTGGTCGCAACCTTCATCCCGGTGATTGGCTTTCTCTACCTATGCCTATCCGTGCTCGAAGATTCCGGATATATGTCCCGGGCCGCCTTTGTCATTGACCGGCTGATGGGCAGTATCGGCTTACCCGGCAATGCTTTTGTGCCTCTTATCGTCGGCTTTGGCTGTAATGTGCCGGCTGTGATGGCAACCCGGACACTGGGCAGGGACAGCGATCGTTTGATGACTATAGCCATGGCACCATTCATGAGTTGCGGCGCAAGGCTGACTGTTTACGCCCTGTTTGCGGCCACCTTTTTCCAACAGAGCGGCCAGAATATTGTCTTTGGTCTCTACTTGCTTGGCATCGCCCTCGCAGTATTTACCGGCTGGATTTTTCGGAAGCAGATGTTTCCCGCCGAAATTACTCCTTCCTTCCAGGAAATGCCTGCCTATCACGCCCCGATTGCTCGTAACATATTCTTAACCACCTGGTTCAGGCTCAGGGGGTTTCTGGTACGCGCCGGCAAAACGGTAATCGTCGTGGTCATTGCCCTCAGTTTTCTTAATTCGCTAGGAACTGATCTAAGCTTTGGAAATGAAAACTCTGAAAAATCCGTGTTGAGCGTTATTGGCAAATCCATCACTCCAGCTTTTGCACCACTCGGTATCCAAGCAGATAATTGGCCAGCGACAGTTGGTCTCTTTACCGGAATGTTCGCCAAAGAAGCTATCGTAGGGACTCTTGATGCGCTGTATACCGAACAGGAAAACCACGAAAGCTCCGCCCCACCCGACCTGTTGGCGGCGGGCAACACTGCAATTGCCTCGATCAGAGCAGAATTTCTGGCGCTCGCTGGCAGTCTTACTGACCCGCTGGGCATTTCAATCGGAGACATTAGCGATCTTCAGGCAGTGGCTGAGGAACAGGAAGTGCAAAGCAGCACCCTGACTAACATGGCCAGCCTCTTCGGCAACCCCTTCGCCGCCTTCTGCTATCTGGTTTTTGTCCTGCTTTACGCGCCTTGCGTGGCAGTTCTGGGGGCGGTAAACAAGGAGGCCGGCCTGCACTGGACAATTCTAGTTTTCAGTTGGAGTACCGGGCTAGCTTATATCACAGCGACCGTGGTTTACCAGATCGGCACCTTTAGCGACCACCCATTGTTTTCTTCTTTATGGGTTGCATCTATGCTGCTGATTTTGTTTGTTTTCATCAACAATCTAAAACGCCTATCTAGCAGGATGGTGCCCAAGAATCTGATTCAGGCTGTACAGATCTGACGCAGCATTTGCTGCGACCTCGCGGATATATTCTGCATGCTCCGGAGCAATACAGGAGAGCAATTTGTCAGCGCAAGCTCAAGCCCCATCCCAGTCCGGCACCTGGCGAATGTTCATAGCAGGGTTTCTTCTGCTAGCAGTAGTCAAAACTTTTCTGGCATTCAAACTTGATCTGTACAGCGACGAGATCTTCTACTGGCTGGCCTCTACAGAGCCCGCTTTAGGGTACAGTGATCTGCCCTTCATGACCGCTCTGCTTGTCCGTCTTGGCAGTACTCTGGCGGACGGAAGTGCACTGGCAGTAAGATCTTTATTTCTGGTGATGGGCAGCGCTGTGCCATTCCTTGTTTATTGGCTGGCTTATCCGATCACCGGCAAGCAGGCCGCGCAGCAGTCTGCGCTGATTTCGCTTTGTCTTCCCCTAGGCGGGTTTCTTGGACTACTTGCAGTACCTGACGTCCCGTTAATCTGGTTTGGCTTAATTGCGTTAGGAGCATTTGAGCGTGCCCTGCGGACCAACTCGGCTTTTTTCTGGATACTGACAGGCCTGTCCACCGCCTGCGGACTCAGCACGCACTATCGATTTGTTTTATATCCACTCGCTGCACTTGGATTTCTATTTTCTACCCGCCGTTCCAGAGAGCATTTCCGCAATCCCTACCTCTACCTCGCCATGATGATCGCTGCCATAGGTCTGGTGCCAATGATATGGTTCAACCTAAACAATGAGTTAAGCGGCGCCAGTTTTCATCTGGTTGAGCGACACCCTTGGGAGTTTCAGACCAGCGGGCTGCTGCACATCTTTAAGCAAGCAGGACTGGTTACGCCACCCCTATATGTGTGCTTTCTCCTGACTCTGATCCGGCTCTTCAAAGAGGCTCAGCGGAAGGAAGATGCGGCCCTCTTGTTCAGTGTGTCCATCACCAATTTGATGGTCTATATGCTCCTGGCCCCGTGGACCGACGCGAGCAGCACATCGATCCATTGGCCCCTATCTGGGTATTTCCCTCTTCTGGTAGCATTTCCGGACACCCTCATTCAGGTCGGCAATTGGATTGAGCAGCGGCGCACTGTGATCAGCGCGAACGGCGCGATTCGTATGATGTTGGCGCTGGGCTTCGCCGGTACGCTTACCGGGTTGACTGGGGTTGGTTCTCAGGCCTTTCAGGAACAGCTGCAACCAATTTTCGGAAAAGGCATTCTTTCCAACAAGATGGCCGGATGGAAATCCTTCGGTGAGCACACCCGGCAAGTGCTGCAGAGCGAGTTCTCTGATAAACGCCCTTTGCTGATTACCGACAACTACTATACGGCAGCCCAGCTAAGGTTTGCCGGATTCCCGGACAAGGTGATAACCTTGGACAGGGAAAAATCCGTTAGAGACGGCAGGGCAACGCAGCTAGCAATGTGGCGAATGGATGCAGACAGCATTCAGGATTATATCGGGCAGCCTGCGCTTTATATCAACGAAGACAGCACCCTGCTGCTAGCGGACAAAATCAGTTTTATGACGGAAATGTGCAGCTTCAGCCAGCGGATTCGTCCTAGCACCCCGCTCTCACTGTTTGCAGGAGACAAGGCATTCTCCTTCTACGTTATCGATAAGCTTGTCATGTCGGAACCGGGCTTGACGGGTCGCGCCCAGCCCTGCCCTTATCCTATCATCGCCTGGATCGACACTCCCGACAACGAGACCGTGGTGCGCGGCCAACTGACTGTCGCAGGCTGGTCCTACAGTGAAGATTTAGGCATCGAAGCTGTCGAACTCATGCTGAATGGTGAGACCATCCACCCACTACACTATGGGGTGCCAAGACCAGACGTCGTGAGCAAACAGGGGGTGATGAGCGACCCGAACCGGCCCAATCTGGGCTTCACTGGGACACTGGATAGCCTGAATGTCGCCAATGGCACCTACACACTCAGCTTGAGGCTGCGAAACCGGGCTGGAGAAGCACGGAATTATGGCGAGCGACAAATCGTGATCGACAACTAGAGAGGTCTGAGTACCTCAACGGCAATCCGCCATTCATTACTTTTGGTCAATCGCCACAAGCGCAGATAGTTGCGACTGAATCCGACCTGCGCTTCTTCCGGGTTAGTAGACATAATCCCATAAGTGAAGCCCATTTCTCCTGAATCGCTCAGATATCCGCCCATAGATTCTAGACTGACGGGTGTTGTCGTTTTCAGCTGATCGTCAAGATAGGCGCCATAGACTGAACTGGCAACCTCGCCCCCGATGGCTGGGCCCATACCGGGTAAATAGACACGTATGTTCTCCATACCATAGCGAAGCAGGGCCCTTTCGCCACCGCGGATGTTAATTGAGCGTCCAAAAAGTGTGTCAGCATCAATCAGGCTCTGCATGCTGCCACCGATTTGCTCTGCAGTCGCTGGTAGCGCGGTTTCTTCGAAAACAGGCAGCGTGTCATCGAAGCTTGGCTCAACTTCTAAAGACAGAAATCCGGGGATAAAAGCGAACATGTCAGCCGCAAGTTTCCACTCTCCGGCCTGCTTCCACCAAACCGAGACAAGATGACCAAAGCTATTGGCATTACGATCGTCATCCGCAGTGATACTAACCATCGGCCCAGCTGATAAACCAAGATCACCTGCCCGTGCTACGTCGATGTAATGCGACTCCCAGGTAAGGTCATTGCCTTGAAAATCAGGCGACGAATACTCATCCAGAGCATCCACTGGCCCTTCCCCACGAAAGACCACGGACCCCTCGCCCAGGAATTCCAGGAATGCCTGGGATCTTCCGATCTCCAGCGCCCGATCAGCGTAGGTCTGATCCGCAGCAGCAAGTTCGAGCCAGTACTGGTAGTGACTGCGCTCCTGCGAACTGGCGCCACTGGCCAGCAGGACGGCTACAATGAGGAATATAGAGCGGTAATTCTGATAACTACGCATAGACAAAAACTAGCATCGGCGGCCATTCAAGGCCAGATTCTGTTGATTTTGACGCTTCAAGTATTACCTGATGCAGACTTTTAGCAACCCTCGGTAACGCACTGGTTATTAGTAATAAAAAAAACAATTCCAAGTGAGGAAAAACCTCCTGGCGGAGAATTCCAGACCAGACCGCCTGGCCACTCTGGCCCATCTTGTGATCCTGCAAGAAATCCATCGAATGTCGTAGATTCGCCTCTGAATGGCGGCAGCAGACGGACAAAGTACCACATGCAAAGGCATGGAGTGGTTAATGCGTTCTCAGACGATATAATAATGCATCATAAAATAGGAGCGATAACAGCATGTCGTCACAGATCTGGCAGCGGCTTCGTTTAGAGGCTGAGTCCGTTGTCCAGCGGGAGCCGCTGCTGGCGAGTTACGTTTATGCCTGTGTGCTCAATCATAATAGCCTTGAATCAGCCCTTGGCTTCATACTCGCAAACAAACTGTCTGATGATGTAATGCCCGCGAAGTCAGTGGGAGAGTTGTTTGAATCTGCTTTCGCCACTTCGCCTAAACTGGCCCACGACGCTGCATCCGACATTTTGGCAGTTTATGAACGTGATGCCGCAACTCGGTCCTATTTGCAGGCGATCTTGTTTTTGAAGGGTTTTCAAGCTGTTCAGGTGCACCGCCTTGCGCATTGCCTCTGGCAGGACGGTCGAGAAGAACTCGCACTGTTTATCCAGAGCCGCAATTCTCAGGTTTTCGGCGTCGATATTCACCCCGCTTGCTGGATGGGTCGCGGCATTATGCTGGATCACGCGACCGGAATTGTAATTGGGGAAACCACCGTGATCGACGACAACGTCTCTATTTTGCAGCAGGTCACTCTTGGCGGTACCGGCAATGAGCAGGGTGACCGTCACCCCAAAATAAAATCCGGCGTCCTGATCGCAGCAGGTGCCACCGTGCTGGGCAACATTACAGTCGGTGAAGGCGCAAAAATTGGCGCGGGCAGCGTAGTGCTCGCAGATGTCCCCCCGCACACAACTGTAGTCGGGATACCCGCCACGCAATCAGGCAAGCCGAACTCTGATGCACCGGCCGAGACCATGCAGCAAAACTTTCTGGCAGATTCAGATCAAAGATGACCATCGAATCACTCAATCGCTTCGACAAACCAGCGCCTAACCCGCTCGTGGTCATGAGTTGCTGGAACCGAGTGAGATCTTCACATTACAGGTGTTCTTCCGCAAACGCAGCCAAGATAGAGCGAGGAACCCCCTGCAACCGGACATTCCCACCGTGCTGAAACCCTTTGAGCCTCTCGGTTAGGTAAGTCAAACCCGAACTGATAGGCGTCAGATAAGGCGTATCTATTTGGGCAAGATTGCCTAGGCAGACTACTTTTGAGCCGTTTCCAGCGCGAGTAACAATTGTCTTGATCTGATGAGGCGTTAAATTCTGTGATTCATCAATGATAATAAGGCTGCTCTGAAATGACCGGCCCCGGATGTAATTTAGCGACTTAAACATCAGCGGCACTTTGGCCAATACATACTCAACACTGCTTTTGCAGTTCTCATCTTCACGATGCAACGCTTCGAGATTGTCAGTGATTGCGCCCAACCAGGGCTCCATTTTTTCCTCCTCAGCGCCCGGCAGAAATCCAATATCCTCGTCCAAGCCTTGGATACTTCGCGTAACTATGATCCGACGATACAATTTAGTGGCGACCGTCTGCTCAATAGCAGCGGCCAGCGCAAGAATCGTTTTACCTGAACCCGCGGACCCGGTCAGATTGACCAGGTGAATCTGTGGATCGAGAAGCAGATTTAATGCCATAGCCTGATACAGATCCAGTGGCTTTAAGCCCCATGCCTCAGTATCCATCAAACCAGGTCGACTAAGATGCAGAAGCGTGGCCGAGTCATTATCTGACTCCAACACACGAGCAACAAAACCCGTCTCATCAAAAACAAACTGATTCGGGTAGATATCCCCCTCGAAAAACGCGCGTGGCAGCACATGCACGGTGCTTCCCTCCCGATGAATAGTTTCAACGGCATTAACACGATTCCAGAACTGACCCTTAAACTCGACATAACCTTTCTCCAGATGCTCGATGTCACTAAGCAACTGATCGCTGTGGTAGTCCTGAGAATCAATTCCCAAACCGCGAGCCTTAAGGCGAACATTTATGTCTTTGGTGACCAGCACCACCTTACGGTCTGGATGTCGCTGCTTGAGGAAACCGACGTCATTGAGAATCTTGTTGTCGTTGATATGGGTAGGCAGCTTAATTATATTATCCGGTATTTCTGTCATCAGGACTGAAAGAGTGCCGCCCCGGTTGGAGCTGTCACAGCGCTGAATAGGTACGCCAGCTGATACTTCTGTGGGACTGGCTTGTCCGAGCTGCTTGTCCAGCTCACGTATCGCTTGCCGACAATCTGCCGCAATGGAAGGTCGCCCACTTTTGAGCGAATCGAGTTCTTCTAGAACAGTAATGGGGATGACGACATGATGCTCGTCAAAATTAAGAATGGAAGTCGGATCGTGAACTAATACATTCGTGTCTAAAACATAAAATACCGGGTTGGAGGAGATACTGCTGTCAATTTCTTGCTCGACAATTTTCGCTTCGCCCATAAATCATAAAACTCCTTTTACAACATTGAGACCGCCGATAAAAACCTTGCACCTGTAACGCGTTTTCCCTCCTTCTATAAAATAACTCGGTTGCCTTATTCAATGCGTCGGCAATGCAGAACAAAAGCTTTAATAGCTCCCGCGGACAAACTGCGATAATCCGATGCGTTGGGGATGGTGTCGATGAACTTACGGATTGGGGGCAGCAGACAGATAGATCAGGGTTGCTGACGCCTCCACCGGACGGCCCGCGTTCAGACGCGGACGAAACTGCAGCTGCTCAAGGCGTGCAATCATTTGTTCTCGAAACTCTGGAGAAACAGGCGAAGGCTGCACTAGATTGATGTTTAGTGGTTGAGCGACGGTTCGCACCTGCTTGCGACTAATGAACCGGGTCATCTCCATGACACCGGAAATATCGAAGCTAAACAGCGTAGCATTCCTGACCGCACTGAACATGTGCGTCACTGGGTCGGGTGAACTGGTGTATGGGAAGCTGGGCCCCCAC
>MDTA01214854.1_pt1 | contig 18448 bp, 17 predicted proteins | sample 811151 | NCBI WGS metagenome assembly MDTA01 (sample SAMN05326648, study PRJNA326480) | marine metagenome | isolation source: seawater | place: Indian Ocean: South | collected 2010
AGCTTTATCTCTGGGATTGGTCGGTGCCTTATCCATTGTGAGATTCAGGGCAGCAATAAAAGAACCTGAGGAATTAGTTTATTTATTTCTTATAATAGCCACTGGATTGGGCTGTGGATCTGGTCAACTTAAAATTACTCTGGTAGGTATTTCTATATCAGTCGTAATAATAATAATTTATTCATTCTTTTTACGAAGAAGTAGTTTAAGTGCGGATAATTTAATTAATTCAACAATTATATTCGAAAAAAGAATGTCAGATAAAGAAGTAAACGAAATAATGAAAGATATAAAAGAATTCTGTACTGAAATGAAATTTGTCTCATTGTCTTCAACTGAAAATGAAACAACTTTGAACCTTGATATCAAAACAGCAAATTTTGAAAATCTTAATAAGGTTTCAGAAAATATCAAAAAAAAATATAACAAAGCTAAAATCTTATTTGCTAAAAATAATGCGCTTTCGTTGTAGTTTATGTTTATAAAAAAAGTTTCTAAAAAAAAATTTCTTGCTTTTAATCTAGTAACTAAAATTTACTTTTTTTTAAGTCTCGGATTGTTATTAATTTTTACACCTATATTTTTTAATACCGGTGTATGGATAAATAATAAAAACAATATTTTAAATAGAATTTATTTCAATGGTATAAATAATTACTCTAAAATTTTTGAAATAGCCTACGTAGGATCAAAAAAATTTTTTTATGATTACAAAACTTTAAGTCTTAATATTCCATATGACAACTTACTCATTATTGAAGAAAACAGGGATCAATTAGTAAAAAATGCAATAGTGGGAGGAACTTTTAGAAGACAAAATGATGAATTTAAAATGTCCGAAGCAAGTTTGCTTTTCAATGATCAAAAATACGATGTTAAGATAAGACTAAAAGGGGATAGAACATCACATTTTCGTGAAAAAGATAAGTCTTCATATAAAATTACTATAGAGGGAGAAGATAGGTTTAATGGTATGAGAAAATTTTCTTTAATTAAACCAAGAATGAGAAATTATATTCACGAGTGGTTATTCCATGAATTTGCTTCACAAGGAGATTTGGTAAAATTAAAATATGAATTCGTATATCTGCATATAAATGGTTCTAATCAAGGACTTTATGTAATTGAGGAGGGATTTGATAAAGATTTAGTAGAGAGAAGTAAAAGAAGAAATGGTCCAATTTTTCATGTTTTCGCCGAGTTTGATCCGAATGTTTTTAACTCAAAATTGGAGGTCTTTAATAAAAATTATTGGAATAAAAAAGAAAATATTCAAGTTTTAGATTTTGCAAAGAAAAAGCTTCAAAACTTTATCGACGGTAAATCTACCTCTGAGGAAACTTTTGATATTAAAAAATGGGCTTGGTATTACGCCACTATAGATTTAACTTACACATACCATGGGACAGACCCTACTCAAGTAAAATTATTTTATAATCCAGTTAACGGATTATTTGAACCAATACCATACGATGGTCATAGAACTAATAGAAATTTCAGTAAGCATTTGTCTAAATTTAAAGATAATACCATGTTCGAAATAGCTTCATCTTGTTTAGAAAAAGGATCTAATTGTTTTAAAAAAGTCACTGTTGATACTACTACTTTGATGGGAGGAGGAAACGTGGATAACTTATGGGTTTTCTCATTTTTTTACAATAAAGACCTCTCTATAAACAAAAATTTTTATAAAGAATACGTGAAAGCTTCAAAAAAACTTACAGATATAAATTTTTTAAATGATTTTTTTGAAAATAATAAAGAAAAAATCGAACGTATAAATTCTGCAATTTATTCAGATTATTTTTTTATAGATAATGTTACTTATGACAAGTATGGTCCTGGACTATACTATTTCTCGAAAGATGATCTTTTTTATAGAGCTAAGTTTTTGAGAGATAAAATTAATCCTCAACAAAGTAAAATTTACATTACAGATGATACAAAATCAATTGTGTTTGAAAATAAAAATCCTGCAAATCATCAACTAAAAATATCAAAAATTTATTGTGATAAAATTGAATTAAATGGTTTTAATAAAATTGAATATTATGTAGGAAAAAATTTGAATTTTGAAAAAACAACAGTAAAAAAAAATGAAAGTTTATTAAATAATACAAAATGTAATTTTGCAGAATTTTTAGACTTAGGGGGAGAAAAAATAATTAAAAAAATAAATTTTAGTCCGAATATATCACTTGATCCGAAAGAAAAAAATAAAGCTAATTTTTTAAAATACTTTACACAAAACGGTCAGCTACTTGAATTGAAAGAAAAAGAGACAAGAATTAATGAAAATATTTTTATCCCAAAAAATTATATTGTCAAAATCAAATCAGGCGAAAAAATAATATTATCAAATAATTCTTTTATTCACTCCTTTTCTCCTTGGAAAGTCGGAGATAATAATGGAAAGGTCCATATAACGGGAGATAAAAATAACTTTGGTGGTGGCATCTTTATTTCTGATAGTGATAAAGAATCAATTTTTATTAATACTGAATTTTCTTATTTGTCTGGTTTAGGTAAAAAACATTATTTTGGAGAAAATTATACAAGTAACTTTGTAATAAATACTACTTATTCTGACACAAAAATAAATAATTACTTTTACAAAAAAAAAGACTTTCAGAAAAAAAATTACGATTTTCTTGATGGTCGCATTCTTTATGGTGCACTTAATTTTTATAACACAAAAGCAAAAATTAAAAATTCTAATTTTTATAGAATAGACTCCGAGGATGGAATTAATTTTATTTCATCTGACTATTTTGTTGATGGAGTAAGTTTTATTGAGACTCTATCTGATGCAATTGATGTTGATTTTGGTAAAGGGATAATAAAAAACTCAAATTTCACTTTTATTGGTAATGATGGGATTGACTTATCTGGAACTAATGGACAATTAGAAAATCTGGTTTTCAAAAATGTTGGAGATAAAATTATAAGTGTTGGTGAAAATTCAGATATAAAGGTAAATCAAATAAGTGGTGAAAATTCATATCTAGGAATCGCAAGCAAGGATGGTTCAAAGACTTATTTAGAAAATATTGAATTTACAAAAGTCAAAATCCCTTTTGCTTCTTATATAAAAAAAAAATCCTATGACTCTGGTTTTATAGAAGTAAAAAAAGTAAATAAATTGGAAAAATATTTGGTTAAATCACTCAAAGATAAAAATTCAAAAATTTTAATTGACGGCGAAAGCTCAAATAATATCAATGAAAATATTTTGAATATAATTTACAAGAAAAAGGTTAATTTAATTAATGACATCAGAAAATAATAAAAATTTTTTTTTTGAAAGATTTGAGAGAAAATGGTTTTTCCAAAAGAAAAATATTGATCTAAATTCCTTAATTTTATCGATATATAGAAGTTCTTTAAACTTTAGATCTGCATACGAAAGTAGACAAGTTAATTCAATATATTTCGATGATGTAAATTTTTCATCAATTTATCAAAATTTAGATGGAGTTGCATTTAAGAGGAAATATAGAGTTAGATGGTACGGCATTGACAAAAACATTGAAAACTGTTCTTTGGAGATTAAGGAAAAGCAAGGTTTTGTATCTAAAAAAAAAATTATACCGATTAAACTTGAAAATAAAATTTATTTTAACAATGAAGGCATAGAAAAAATAAAACATATGGTATTGAAATTAATTAATCACAAAATCAATTTATTTCCAATTCTATCTACCCATTATAGAAGAAATTATTATGTATCAGACAATAATAAAATTAGAGCCACATTAGACTACGATATAAAAAGCAATCAAATATTTTATAAGAAAGATCTAAATTTTAAAAAAAACTTTGGAGATTTTATTTTAGAATTAAAATATGATAAAAATTTTGATAATTTTGTTAGAGGTAAGATTAAAGATATATCTATAAGATATTCAAAAAGTTCAAAATATATAAATTCTGCGATAAATACCCCAATTTATTTTTCTTAAATGCAAAAAAAATTTTTAAAATTATTTTCTACTATTTTTTTTATCAGCTTTATATTTCTAAATAAAATATATAGTTCAGAAAAAAATTATATAAATGATATCAATCCATTTAATGAAGATGGCACAGTTAATGCATTTATCGAGATACCAGCTGGTAGTAATGAAAAATGGGAAGTATCAAGAGACGGAAAAGATTTTTCTCAAAAAGTAAATAAGGATGGACCAAGAGTTATTGATTATTTACCTTATCCTTTCAATTATGGTTTTATACCTCAAACCTTAATTCCACTAAAAGAAGGTGGAGACGGAGATGCTTTAGATATTATTGTAATTGGTCCGAATTTGAAAAGAGGCTCAGTAGTGAAAGCTAAACCAATTGGTGCAGTGGAAATGTTAGACAAAGGGGAAATTGATACAAAAATAATTTCTTTATCGATAAATGATTTAGGAATTTCATACTCTAATTCTATTGACGATTTAAATAGAGATTATATTGGTGTAATGGAAATAATTAAAGTTTGGTTAGAGAATTACAAAGGAAGCGAAGTAAAAATTCTAAATATCTCAGGTAAAAATAGAGCTCTTGAGTACATTAAAACTTTTCATAGCAAGTTTTTAAGTCAAAAATAAATTCTAAATAAATTTTTAAAATGTCATATTTTCCTTATCTAAAGAAAATAAATTTTTTATTAAATTATAATCAAAAAAAATCAGGTATTTACCTAATTTTTTTTATGTTTATAAGCATGTGTCTAGAAATATTAAGTTTGGGCGCATTACTAGGTTTTTTAAATAATTTATCTTTGCCAAATACATCAGAATTAAATTTAATGATATTAAATTTTATGAAAAAACTTAATTTTGATTTAGATCCGGTTTCTTTCTCAGTTTTTTTATTTCTGATTGTTTTTACTTTATTTGTACTAAAGAGTTTTGTTTTAATTTTTGTTGCTTTTAAAGAGGGTAAATTTATTTATTATTTAAGAGCATATTTTTCAAAAAACCTTTTTTTATCTTATCAAAGAAAACCATATGAGTACTTCTTTAATATAAATTCATCTAAAATAGTCAACAATATAACAGTTGAAACTACTCATCTTACTATAGCATTATTAGCATTATCAAAAATACTTTTAGAGGTTATTACTTTTGTTGGAATTCTAATTTTTTTGCTATTTTTCGATTTTAAAACTTCATCAGTAATAATTCTTTTTTCATTAATTTTTGCTTTTATAATTTATTTGGCAAATACTAATGTACTTGTAAAGCTAGGGAAAGACAGGGTTAATATACTTAATAAGAGGTTAAAAGTTGTTCAAGAAGTTTTTGGTAATATTAAAATTACAAAATTGAAAAATAAGCAGGATGATTTATATAATACCTTTTTAGAGAGTAATTTCGCAATTGCTGACAATAGTTTTAAGTCTGCAATTAGAAATGCTGTTGCCAGACCACTTTTTGAAATATTCGTTGCTAGTATTTTATTCATTTTTTTATTTTATTATTTGATAAATGATAAATCTTTAATTCAGATAATTCCTTCACTCGGTGTTTATTTTGCGGCAGGTTATAGAATAATTCCTTCTTTAGTTAGAATAATAACGAGCTTTCAACTTTTTCAATATAATATTCAAAGTGTAAACCCTATTTTTTTAGATTTTGATAAAGATCAAAACAATAATCTATCAAAAAAAAATAATATAATTTCAGAGAAAAAAAATAATTTTAGTTTTAATAAATCATTGGTATTGAAAAATGTTTCATATTCATATGAGTATAAAGAAAGAAAAACGTTTGTTTTGGAGAAAATAAATTTAATTTTAGAAAAAAATAAACATATAGGTATAATAGGCGAAACTGGATCCGGAAAAAGTACAATGGTAGATTTAATTTTAGGATTAATAAAACCAAAAACTGGAGAAATTATAGCAGACGGTATCAATATCCATTCAAACATTGAAGGCTGGCAAAGTCTAATAGGTTATGTTCCACAAGATATCTTTTTAAATGATAGTTCAATAAAAAAAAATATTGCTTACGGAGTAAAGGAAGAAAAAATTGATGACGAAAAAATTTATCAAACAATCGAGTCAGCTAACATTCTTGATTTTGTAAAAAAGCTTCCTGCAGGTATAAATACTGAGCTTGGAGAAAAAGGAATAAAATTATCTGGAGGTCAAAAACAAAGAATTGCAATAGCAAGAGCTTTGTACTTTAACCCAAAAATTATAATTTTTGATGAAGCCACAAGTTCTCTAGATTTTAACACAGAGTCTAATATTATTCAGGGATTTGAAAAACTTAAAAAAGATAAAACATTAATATCAATTACTCATAGAACAAATACTTTATTGAATTGTGATAAGATTTATGAGATTAAGAACGGAAATTTATTAGAAAAAAAAGACTATAGCAATGTATAATTTTTTTAAAAAAGTAATAGTTGTAACTGGAGGAAAAAGTGGAAACGGCGAGTCCATAGTAAAAAACTTTTTATCTAACAATGCTAAAGTTTATAGTTTGGATTATAAATTTAAAAAAACTAGGATTATAAATAATAATTTAATTGAACTAAAAGTTAATTTAGAAAAATTAAGTGAGATAAAAAAAGCCGTAAAATTTATCCAGAAAAAAGAGAAAAATTTATTTCTTCTCGTTAATAATGCAGGTATATCTTTAAATCCGCCCAAAAAGAATATTTTCAATTATTGGAATAAAACATTATCAGTAAATTTAACTGCACCTTACTTTCTAAGCTTTTCTCTTTTGCCTTTATTAAGAAAAACCCAAGGATCAAATATAATTAATATTACAAGTCTGAATGGTAAAATCGCGATGTCAAATAATCCTGCTTATAATGCGTCTAAAGGTGGTCTGTCAGCATTAACTTTTAGTCTGGCAATGGATTTTGCAAAGTATAAAATTAGAGTTAATGGTGTAAGTCCAGGATATATCAAAACAGATATGACCAAAAAATCATTTAATAATTCAAAACAATTTAAGAAAAGAGTTGAAAGAATGATGTTAAATAGTTACGGAGCACCTCAGGATGTTGCAAATACAGTATTGTTTTTATCCTCATCCAAAGCAAAATATATTAATTCTACAGAAATAATAGTTGATGGCGGATTATTAAAAAAAGGAATTTAAATAAAAATGAAGAATAAAAATATTTTACTTATTTCTGGAACTGGGACCCTAGGCAGGTTTGTTCTAAGCAATCTTTATAGTAAAGGTTGCAATGTAGTATATTCCTATAGATCAAAAAAAAAAATTAATGAAATTAAAATTAAAAGTAAAAAAAATGTTTTATTAGGTTTTAAATGTGATCTTCATAAAGAAAGTGAAATTAAGTCCCTAATAAATTCTGCATATAAAAAACTAAAAAGAATTGATTACGTGATAGATTGTAGTGGTATTTTTTATTACGATAAAATAAAACAATTAAATTACAAATCTCTTACATCTATGTTTCAAATTAATGCATTCGCAACAGTAGTTATAAACAAATATATAAACGTAAATAAAAAAAAATCTGATTGGGTTAAAATCATAACTTGCGGTTCTTCATCAGCAGTTATTGGTGCAAGAGATACAGTTTCTTATTGTGGCTCTAAACACGCACTATTAGGTATAGTAAAATCTTTAAATCAAACTTTATACAAAAAAAAAATAATAAACTATTGTTTAAACTTTGGAACCTTAGATAGTAAAATGAGTAAACAAATAAGAAATACGAAAAATCAAAATCTTATAAATCAAATGGAAGTTGTAAAAAGTATTTTCTACTTGATTGAAATTGGCAATAATGGTTTACCGGAAGAGTTATATTTAAAAAGATTTAATTAAAAAATGGATATAAAAAAATATTTTCAAAAAAGTGCTGAGGTTATATCTGTTCTTCACAAAAATGAAGAAAAGATAAAAAAGATCTGTGATGATATTTTAAAAATAAACAAGAGTAATAAAAAAATATTAGTAGCAGGCAACGGAGGATCTTGTTCGGATGCAGAGCATTTTAGTGGAGAACTTCAGTGTACTTACAAAGATAGAGATAGAAAACCAATTTCGGCAATATCTTTAGGAAGCCATCCAGCTGCAATTACTGCATGGTCTAATGATTTCGGATATAATACTTATTTTAAAAGGCAAGTAGAAGCCCATGGAAATGCTGGAGATATACTTTTTTTAATATCTACAGGTGGTGGCAATGAAAAAAACGGCGCATCTATGAATCTAGTTGAAGCTGCCAAAGTTGCAAAAATTAGAAAAATGAAAATAATTTCATTGCTTGGGAAAAGTGGTGGATTGTTAAAAACAATGTCAGATACATATATCCTGGTTGAAAATGATGTAACCTCACATATTCAAGAAGCTCATATATCAATTTTACATTGTATATGCGAAATTTTGGATGAAAAAAAAGACAGTCTATAAGTAAATTTTAATTTAAATTCTATGATAATAAGCAAAACACCATTTAGAATCCCTGTTGCTGGAGGAGGCACAGATCTAGACTTTTATTATAAAAAAAGAGGTGGAATTTTTTATTCATTAGCAATAAATCAATATGTTTATGTTTTTTTAAAAGAAAGAAATTTAGATAAAAACTATTTAATACAAACAACTTCTACGCAGTTCGCAAAACAACTTAATAAAATTGATCATAGTTTAATCAAAGAGACTTTAAGATATTTCAAAATAACAGAGCCAGTTCATGTAGGCGTCTATGCTACTGTCCCGACATTAACTGGATTAGGCTCATCTAGTTCATTAGTTGTGGGTCTGATTAATTGTATTATAAAACTCAAAAAATTAAAAATAAGTGACAAAAAAATAATTTTAACAGCTTATAAGATTGAAAGAGAAATTTGTGGCTATAACGGTGGTTGGCAAGACCAAATAATAAGCCAGTCAGGGGGATTTGTAAAAGTAAATATATCTAAAAAGGGTAAATTAAATATAAAAAAACTTAAAGAAAATAAATCTTTAAAAAGTATGGTAAACAATAATTTTATGTTGGTTTATACTAGACACAAACGTGACTCTTCAAAAATTATACAATCTCAAAAAAAGAATCTAAAGTCGGTGATTAAACAGTATGACCTAATCAAACCCCTTACATATGAGATACCAAAAATACTCAAAAGGAAAAATACTAATTTAATGGCAGAAGTTTTTAAAAGACATTGGTTAATTAAAAAGAAATTATCTAATCAAATGTCAAATAAGCAAATTAATAGATTATACGATTTTTTGATTAGAAAATGCAATTTTTTAGGAGGTAAATTAATAGGTGCTGGAGGGGGTGGATTTTTTTTAATGATTACACAAAACAAAAAAAAAACAATTAAACTTTTGAAAAAAAATAGTATAAATTATTTAAACTTTAAAATTGAAAATAAAGGATCAAGAGTTATCAAGGATGTATAAATGAAAAAGATCAAATTATTCGCAGATGGTTTAAAATTCGACGAGATCAAAGAAAATTTTGGTATCAATGTAGATGGATATACATTTAATCCATCGATATTTAAGAATCACGGTGTAAAAGACTATATATCACACTCAAAAAAGATTTTATCGCTATGCGAATCTAAACCTGTATCATTAGAAGTTTTTGCAGATGAAGAAAAAGAGATGTTGATACAAGCAGAAAAATTACACCAATTAGGAAAGAATGTTTTTGTAAAAATTCCAATAACTTTTACAAATAAAACTTATACTACAAAAGTATTAAAACAGCTGGTTGAAAAAAAAATTAAAATCAATTTAACTGCAATATTTACATTGGAACAAATAAATGAAGTCCTTCCAATATTAAAGAATACAGAAAGTATATTGTCTGTATTTGCTGGAAGAATTTACGACTCTGGCCTTAATGCATCAAAAATAATGATGGAAATTTGTAAAGAAGTTAGATCAAAAAGTTCTTGCCAAGTTCTTTGGGCAAGTCCTAGAATGTCGTATGATTACTTAACTTCAATTGAAGTTGGATGCCATATTATAACCATGCAAGGGCAGCAAATTAAAAAATTGAAATTATTTGGAAAAAAACTTGAAGATTATTCACTTGAAACTGTGAAACAATTCTACAATGATGCACATAGCTCAGGTTTTAAAATTTAAATAGCCCTTATAAATTGAAAAATACAAAAGAAATTATAAAGTTAATTCTTCTTATAAGAAAAAAATTGGATGTTCTAAATTACTATTGGTCGTCTAAAATAAACAAATATAATTTAAAAGGAAAAAATAACAGCAATCCAGTAACTATTCTTGATCTTAAGGCTGAAAAACTAATACGAAAATACATAGAAAAAAGTTATCCTAATCACTCAATTTATGGCGAAGAGCTAAGGCCAAAAATTAAAGACAAAACAATTTATAGCTGGATTATTGACCCGATAGACGGAACAAAAAATTTAATTATGGGTTTTTCTCATTGGAGCAATTTAATTGGATTCAATATAAACAACAAACCCGTGATTGGCTTTGCCAATTTTCCAATTTTAAAAAAGTTTTATCTAGCTTATGACGCCAAGACATATGTTTTTGACAATAAACTACGATCAAAGAAATTATTTACAAATCAAAAAAGGACTCGAGTTAATAAAGCAAAAATTGCAATAAACACTTTTAACACTGTTAAGAATAAAAAGATTTTTAATTTTTTTAAAAATTTTGATGGAATATTTAAAATCACAAATGCTGATGCTTATAATTCCTGTTTAATTGCTGAAGGTAAAATTGATTTATATATAGAAACAGGATTAAAAAAAGTTGATATTTTACCTTTAATACCAATTATAGAGAATTCTGGAGGGGTAATTACTGATTGGCGCGGAAAAAAAAATTTTTTATCAGGAGATATCATCGTATCAGCAAACAAAGTATTACATAAAAATTTTCTTAAAAAATTAAAACAAAAATGACATTTATTTGCATAATACCTGCTAGGTCTGGATCAAAAAGAATTAAAAATAAAAATACTGTTAAAGTAAAAAATAAGAAACTTATTCAGTATACCATTGATGCAGCTCTTAAAGTTAAAAAAATTAAAAAAGTTATTATTACAACTAATATCAAAAATCTATCAAAGAAACGAAATAAAAAATTAGTTATAATAAATAGACCTAACGATTTATGCAAAGATAATTCAACAACAGAAAGTGCAATTCTTCATGTTATAAAGTCGAAACCAAAAATCTTTAAAAAAAAAATTAATATAGTTTTGCTTCAACCAACCTCCCCAATGAGAGACTCTAAAGATATTCAAAGTGCTATAAAAAGCTTCGAAAGTAAAAAATTAGACTCTTTATTTTCTGCCTATCAAGATCGAATATTTTTTTGGAAATATAAAAAACTAAAATTTAAATCAATTAATTATTCATACAAAAACAGAATGTTATCTGGATATATGAAAAAGAAAAAAAAGGAAAATATTTCATATATAGAAAATGGTGCTATTTATATTTTTAAAAGCAAAGGTTTCATTAAATTTAATAATCGATTATTTGGGAAAATTGGTTGCTCTCTCATGTCAAAAATCAATTCCTTAGAAATAGATTTTAAAGAGGATCTTAAAACTTTCAAAGCTTATAAGGGAGAAAAATTTTAATATTGAAATTGTTTAATTTTAAGTTAAATAATAATTTTTATTATGAACAAACAAATTAAAACTGATAATTTTTCAATAGGTAAGGGAACAAAAACTTATGTAATAGCTGAAATTGGAATAAATCATAATGGCAAATATGATTTAGCAGAAAAATTAATTGTAGAGTCTGCAAAAGCAGGAGTAAATGCTGTTAAATTTCAGAAACGTGATGCATCATCAATCATGATTAAAAAAAACATAAATAAAAATCCTATAGGATATTTAAGTAGTAACGAAAATGATATTTCTAAAGAACAGCCCAAATATGGTAGTTGGTCTTACCCTGATATAAGATTAGAACTATCAGAAGACGAATATTATAAACTACAGAAAGTCGCTAAAAATGAAGGAGTTGACTTCTTCGCAAGTCCCTGGGATGAGAAAAGTTTAGATTTTTTAGTTGAATTAAATGTCCCAATTATGAAAATACCTAGTGTTGAAATCAAAAACTACGAGCTTCTAGAAAAATACTCTAAATGTGAGATCCCATTAATTCTTAGCACTGGCACAGCCAATGAAGATGAAGTTGATGTAGCTTTTAATTTAATAAAAAAAAATACTAAAGACTTAATACTTTTACAGTGTACCTCATCATATCCAAGTAAATTTAGCGAAATAGATTTAAAAGTTATTGGAACTTTCAAAAAAAAATATAATTGCATTGTAGGTTTTTCTGGTCATGAACCAGGAATAAATGTTGCAATTTCTGCTGCTGCTATGGGAGCCAAAGTTATTGAAAAGCACGTTACTTTAAATAAAAAGATGAATGGAACTGACCATTTAGCATCTATAGATATGCATGAAGTGAAGCAAATGGTTGAAGGCATAAGGCAAATTGAGCAAGCTGTTGGAAATGAAAATAAAACTAAATATAAAAGTGAAGATGTATTAATTTCTATTTTAGGGAAATCCTTAGTCACAAAAAAATCTATGAAAGCTGGCAAAATAATTGAAAAAGAAGATTTGACCGCAAAAGGCCCTGCAACTGGCATTAGTTCTAAGCTATATTATAAGGTCCTAGGGAAAAAATTATTGAAAGACAAAGAAGAAGACGAAATTTTATTTCCTGAAGATATTGGTTGAATAACTTGAAAAGATTAAAACTACCGCCGTGTGTAATAATGGCTGGAGGTAAAGGTAAAAGACTTGGCTTTATAACCAAAAAAACAGCAAAGCCTATAATAAATATTAATGACAAACCTTTTTTAATTCATCAAGTAAATTGGTTAATAAAAAATGGTTTTACTCAATTTTATTTTTTACTTGCTTATAAAAACAAAAAAATGAAGAAAGTAATAGATAATTTTTTTTCAAAAAAAAAATTAAAATATGAAATATTTTTAGACAAAAGCAAGGGAACCTTTCCAGCTATTTATAAAAGCCTGAAAAGTATTAGCAGTGAATTTTTCTACACGAATGCGGATGAAATTTCTTATTTTAGAATAAAAAAAATGTATAAAAATTTTAGAAGTTCAAAGTCTATAATAACTTGTGCAGTTCTATCTTCGAATAAGGGAAAATTGATTTTAAATAAAAACAAAAAAAAAATTGAAATTAATAATAATCGAAAACTTAATTTATATAAAGATTGTGGTTACAAGTTTATCAATAAAAAAGTATTTAAAAACATAAGAAACAAAAATTTTAACAAATTAGAAGATTTTATTTATAATGAATATATTAAATTTAACCGCGTGGGGTATTATATTATAAATAAATTACCGTTTCGAATAGACACAGCTAAGGATATCCAAAGAGCTAAAAAAAATTTAATAAATGAATAATAAAAAATTATTAATAGTCACAGGAGCAGGGCAAGGTATTGGTAAAAATATTGCTTTAAGTTCAAGCAATAAATACGACTTACTTTTAATTTCAAAATCTTTAAATTGTAAAAAAGTTGTAAATGAAATTAAAAAAAGAGAAAAAAATTTAACAAGAAAAATTAATTATTTAAAAATTAATTTAGAAAAAAATTTTAATCCTAAGTTAATATTACAAAAAGCAAATATTAAAAATTATGGGATAATACATTTAATTCTATGTGCAGGAATAGTAGATAAAACTAAAAGCAGTTTTTTAAAATCAAGTGAATGGCACAAAGTTTTTAATGTTAATTTTATTGCCAATATCAAAATTATAAATGTTTTTATAAAATTTTTTAAATATTCAAAGAAACAAAATAAGATAATAATATTTTCAGGTGGAGGGGCTGCCAGCTCATTCAAAGAATTCCCTATATATTCAGCATCTAAAACTGCACTTGTAAGAACAGTAGAAAATTATTCAGAGATATTTTCAAAAAATAATTTATCAATTTTTGCTGTGGCTCCTGGTGCAGTTAATACAAAAATGTTACAAAAAGTTTTGAAAATAGCAAAAGTTGGTACAAGATCTAAAATAAATCATGTAACTAAATTTATAAATCATTGTTTAAATATAAATACTTCCTCTTTTAATGGCAGACTTATACATGTTAGAGATAATATTAAGAAAGTTATTAAATCTAAAAACCCAAACTATTTAAAATTAAGGAGATTTCAATGAACGTTTTCTTTATAGGGATGGGTTATATGGGTGTCGAAAGATTAAAAACTATTCAATCACTCAAAAAAAAATATGACTTAAAAATAGTAGGTTTTTATGATCCAAATGTAAAAAAAATTAAACTTGGTAATTTAAAATTTAAATCCACTAGTTCAGTTTCAGCAAAACTATTAAAAAAAAATAAAATCTCCCTTTGTATTATATCTACGCCACATAATCTGATCATACATTATGTTAAGCTCTCATTAAAATCTAATCCAAAAATAAATTTAGTAATAGAGAAACCTCTCGGTTTAAATTTTAAACAAGCTAAAAGAATTATATATTTAAAAAAAAGAACTCAAAAAATTTTTGTAGGATTAAACTACAGATATTTTAATGGTATTTCCAAAATGATTAAAGATATAAATGGTAAAAAGTTTGGAAGAATAAAATCGTTACAAATCAATTTTGGTCATGGTCATAATCCTGAAATATTAAAATCTTGGAAATTGAAAAAAAAATTTGCTGGAGGTGGAGTAATTTTAGACCCAGGGATACATATATTAAATTTAATTCAATTGTTTTGTTCGAATATAAAAATTGAATATGTAAAAAGACTAAAGGGGTTTTGGAAAACAGGGGTAGAGGAAGAAGCTACTATCATTTTATCAAGCAAAGAAATTCCAATAATTAACATATCTTTATCAATAACGAAGTGGAGAAGCACATTTCAAATAAATGGAAATGGATATAGAGGATATTGGAGGCTTGATGGTAGAGGCAGGAGCTATGGAAATCAAACGTATATTGTTGGAAAAAGATGGGGCTGGTTGTCTGGAAAAAAGCAAAAATATACAGAAAAAATTTTATCAAATTCAAAAGAAGATAAAGTTTTTTTTAATGAAATGAATTCAATTTTAAAAAAAATAAAAAGTTATAAAACTGATACAAAATTGTGTGATGAAAAAGATGCAATTAAAACAATGAAATTAATAAAGGACATATATGCGTTCTAGATCTATTTTAATTATATCATTAAAACCTTTAATTCCAGTTAGATCAGGTATGCAGAATACAATTTATTTACTGTATAAATATTTGAAAATAAAAAAATTTAAAATTTTTTTTCTTGAAGTAAAAACTAATAATTCTATAGATCCCATTTTAAATCTAAATTATAGGAAAAATATAGAAATAAAGATAAAAAAAAAAATTAAACTTCTTAAACCAAATTTAATTTTTGTTAATACATCTAAATTACTTTTTTTATATAATGATATATTAATTGATAAAAAAAAAAATTTTAAGACTATCTTGATTTCCCACGATCTTTATTTTTTTAGAAAAAAATATTTCAGTAGTATTAATATTAAAGATAAAACTCCATTAAGTAACCAAAGAGAAATATCAACTTTAAAAAAAGTAAACCATATAATTGATATCAGCGAAGAAGAAAAAAAACATTTATTAAAAAATAAAATTAGTAAAAGTAAAATAATACACACTTTTACACCTACAAAAAAATTTCAAAAGATTAATTTAACCACAAAAAAAAAATATGATATTTTATATATATCTGGCAAATGGAAACAAAATAAATTTAATATTTTAAATACTTTGAAAATATTAAAATTGGAAAAAAATAATTTAAAACTTTTGATTGTTGGTAGTCCTCCACTTTTTTTAAAAAATTCAAAAAACATATCTAAAAAAAAATATAATCAAAGAAATTTAAGAACAGCAAAATTAGGCGTAGCACTTATTAAAAAAGGCTCTGGCAGAAATACAAAAATTTTTGAAATGTTGGCATTAGGTTTGCCAATATTAACAAATATTAATCTTAAGGACTATAAGTTAAAAAATTTACATCATTATTTTTTAATAAATAATATGACTAAAATTAATCAAAGTTTTAAAACTCTCTTAGCAGATATCAATTTAAGAAAAAAATTATCTCGAAATGCATATAATTGGTCTAAAAAACACTCCTACTTTAAAATTGCATTTAGAGGCTTAAATAAAATACTTTATTGAATTTTTTCTATTATAGATTAAAAACAGTAATCGTTTAGATATTATTATGTTTAATAATAAAAAAATATTAATTACCGGTGGCACTGGATCTTTTGGTCAAGAGTTCACAAAATATATTCTCACAAATTATAAACCAAAAAAGCTTATAATTTATTCAAGAGATGAACTTAAGCAATATGAGATGGAAAATAAATTTAAGCATGAAGCAATTAGATTTTTCATTGGAGATGTAAGAGACAAAGATAGACTTACTATGGCAATGAGAGAGGTTGATTATGTTATTCATGCTGCAGCTTTAAAACAAGTACCAATTGCAGAATACAATCCAATAGAGTGTATTCAAACAAATGTTATTGGAGCTCAAAATGTAATCTCCGCATCAATCGCTGCTAAAGTTAAAAAGGTTTTAGCACTATCAACAGATAAGGCAACTAGCCCAATTAATTTATATGGAGCAAGTAAGCTTGCAGCAGAAAAACTTTTTATTGCAGCAAATGCTTTAGTTGGTTTCCAGGAGACATATTTCAGCGTGGTAAGGTATGGAAATGTTGTAAATTCAAGAGGTTCTGTCATACCTCTTTTCGAAAAATTAATGAAAGAAAGATCAAATACTTTTCCTATAACTGATGAAAATATGACCAGGTTTTTTATAACTCTACCCCAAGCAGTCAAATTTGTAGTTAAATGTTTTAAAACTATGAAAAAAGGAGAAGTATTTATACCCAAAATTCCATCCTTTAAAATCGTAGATTTAGCAAAAGCATTAAATCCCAAAGTTAAATTTAATTTAATTGGCGTTAGACCAGGTGAAAAAATTGACGAAAGTCTATGTTCAGAGGATGAAAGCTCAAATCTTTTAGAGTTTAAAGATTATTTTGCATTAGTTCAATTAAACACTGGATCCATAAAGAATAAGAAAATATTAAAAAAAAGATACAATAATTCTAAAATTGTCAAAAGAGGTTTCTCTTATACTTCAAAAAATAATTCAGAGTTTTTGAATGTTGCTCAAATTAAAAAATTACTTAAGAACATATAATCCAAAGTAATTTAGTAAAATCTTCAATGAAAAAAATTAATTTAGTAACAGGAAATAGCTTAAATCTTTGGGATAAAAAAAAAAGAAATGTTCTTATAAATGAATGGTGTATTGATAAAAAAGAGTCTTTTTATAAAAAAAAGGGCTTTGAATTTATCGTACAAAACTATCATTGGACGGACGAAAAAAAATTACAAAAAGATATAATATTTATTTATAATACATATGACAAGCTTCTAAAAGAAATTTCAATAATACTAAATAATATTCACAAATTAAATAAGCCCCAATATTATTGGGAACTATTAATTTTCAATTGGTTGTGGCAATTTATTCTTTTTACTTTTGATAGATGGGAAATGGTTAAAAGTGCTGAAAAAAGATACCAAAAAATTTATTCTAAACACTACCAGTTTAAAGACGAAAGCTTTTGCCCTGATGATAATGAAGAGCTTGCAAATAAACTAATTTACAGCAAAAGTTGGAATCATTTCTTATTTAATAAAATCATATATTTTTCAAAAAATATAAAATTAAGACAAATAAATAAAAATAAAAAATATCTTAAAATTTTTAGTGAAACCAAAAAAATTAAGAAAAATATAATATTTCCAACAACTAATAATTCTAAAATTTTCTTGAAAGATCTTCAATATCCAAGAGGCTTTAAATCATTATTAAACTTATCTTATGGTCAATTTAAAATGTTTTATTCAAATCCAGGTTTCTCTAAATCTAGTTTTAATTCGACCTTAAGAAAGAAGAAATTTGTTTTTAAAAAATCAAATAATGATTTTTATAATTTTTTGAAATATATTATACCGATAAGTTTTCCAAAAGTTTATTTAGAGGGTTATAAGAATTTAGGAAAAGAATTAAAAAAACTTGATTGGCCTAAAAATCCAAAAATTATCATAACTTCTATTTCACACTATACTGATCCTATTTTTAGATATTATGTAGCAAAAAAAAGATTGGAGGGATCAAAATTCGTTATAGTTCAACATGGAGGAAAATATGGATATACAAAATTCAGAATGAGCGAATACTTTGAAAAAAAAATAAGCGATAGATTTCTGACATGGGGAAATTATAAAAAAGATAAAAAAACTAGACCGTTGCATGTTTCATCAATAGTTAATCAAAAAAGTTATATAAAATTCGATAAATCAAAAATTCTAATGACAAATTATGAGTTCCCTTTCATTTTTGCTAGAGTTGATG
>MDTA01007514.1_pt1 | contig 18439 bp, 22 predicted proteins | sample 811151 | NCBI WGS metagenome assembly MDTA01 (sample SAMN05326648, study PRJNA326480) | marine metagenome | isolation source: seawater | place: Indian Ocean: South | collected 2010
TAAGGTTATGAATGCTGATCGATTTGATTTACAGAAATAAGCAAGGAAAAACTTATGGCGGAAATGAGTTTTGAGGATTTTTATAAAGTACCAGATTTAAAATTTGATATTTCCAGACTAAGAAAAGATTTGGATAAGGTATTAGAAAGAAAAAAATTTAAATCCCCTGGAGTAACCCATTTTGGAGCTATATCGCTTAATAGAGTTCCTAATGATGAAAGCTCAATTGATGGAAATAATATACGTGGAAAATATTGGACAATTGCTGATGAAACAGGAAAAGAAGTTTCAAGAGATATAGATATTGACGAGTCAAAATATACAGAGCTAGTTCCAGAATTCGAAGATACCTATTTTAAAGAAGTTTACGAAAAATTAAAAAGCAGGTTTAAACTTGGCAGGGTAAGATTATTATTAAAAGAACCTAGATCTACTTTAAGTTGGCACAAAGATCCTGAGCCTAGATTACATATACCTATTGTGACAAATAAAGGATGTATGATGGTTATAGAAAATGTTGCCAAACATATGCCTGCTGATGGAACAGCTACAATCACAAATAATAAGAAGTTTCACAACTTTTTTAATGGTGGAGAACAAGCAAGAGTGCATCTAGTAGCATGTGTTTTAGAGGATCCTTTTAACTAGTCTAGAAGCTGACCCCAAAAACTGTCAAATATCATCCATCCGGAAATATCTTTATTTCTAATTTTGCACCAATTACTTTTACACTTTTTTAGCATAATAAGTTTACCTTTTTGAGCTACTGCAAGTGGTTCTGAAAATTTTGTAGGTTTAGAGAATATAAATTGATCCTTAGTTAATATAACAGATGAAGATTTTTTTAACTGAGATGTATGTATCCAGCCACTATTATGTTTGTGATCAATTATCCGTCTAAAATTCTCTTTTTTATCTATAACTTTTATAGGTAAATTTTTTTTTATATAAATATATTTAATAGGGTATTCAAAACTTGGACCATATCTGACATTAACTTTATTGTTTTTTAACATTACAAATTCATCTGCAAATGTAAATTGAAGTGGAAAGATAAATATAAAAAAAAATGTAAAGGTAATTAATGTTCGCATATACATTTTTTTATTTTATTAAACTTGACTATACGAACTTTTAAATTCAAAGTATTTAATATTAATATTGAATTGCTCAAAATATTTTTGGAACCTATAATTGATTTTAAAATTTCATTTGCTTGTAGCGAGCCAACTATACTTGCAGTTGTCCCAAGTATCCCCTCTTGATCACAATTTAAAATTTCATCAGAAGGTTTTTCTTGATAAAAACATTTTAAGCAAGCGCTATTCTTTCCTTTAAAATTGAAGACAAAAATATGACCATCAAACTTACTAATTGCACCAATAATAAGTTTTTTTTTTAATTTTATAGCTCTTTCATTTAGTAAAAACTTTGTATCGAAGTTATCAGATGCATCAACAATAATTTGATATTTTGATATCAAATTATTAATATTTTTTTCACTAATTTTTTTTTTAAATATATTAATTTTAACTAACGGATTAATTTTACTTAATTTCTTTTTTAATATATCAACTTTGTACTTACTAATGTCAGAAGTATTAAAAAGTGTCTGTCTATTCAAATTAGAAAGTGAAATTTTGTCATAATCAATTATGCCAATTTCTCCCACGCCAGCTCTACATAGCAAATCAGCAATTGGGCATCCAAGTCCCCCCGCCCCTACTATGAAAACCTTTGAAGAGCTAATCTTTTTCTGACCAGATATACCAATTGTTTTAAGAATTATTTGTCTAGAATATCTATCAAGATAATTTTTATCCAATTTTTTCATTTACCTGTAGATCCAAAGCCACCATCACCTCTTATTGTTTTTGGCAGGTTTTCTACCTCTTCGAAAGTAGCTTTGATTATAGGAACTATCACCATTTGTGCAATTCTATCTTCATTATTTACAATAAACTCATTTTCACCATGATTATAAAGAATAACTTTTAATTCTCCACGATAGTCACTATCAATTGTACCTGGTGTATTTAAAACAGTAATATTATTTTTTACCGCTAATCCTGATCGTGGTCTTATTTGTACCTCTGTGTTATCAGGTATTGCAATGGATATTCCTGTTGGTATTAGTTCTGATTTCTTTGGCTTTATTGAAATTGGATTATCTATAAAAGCCATAAGATCCATGCCTGATGAACCTTCAGTTTTATAGTTAGGTAACTTTACTTTAGAATTAATTTTTTTTATAAGGATCTTAACCATTTGCTTTAAGTTCATTAGTAATTTTTTCTACTAATTTTTTAGCAATCATTTCCTTAGTATTAAATGAAATACATTCAATATTTGATTTATTTTTTTCAAATATCTTTACTTCATTATATTCACTATCAAAACCTATCTTTTTATTCGAAACATCATTTGCAATTATCCAATCACAATTTTTTTCATTTAATTTTTTTATAGAATTTTTTTCTAAACTGTTAGTTTCTGCTGAGAAACCTATTACAAGCTTGGGTCTAAGCTGATTGTGTTTTGAAGTATGGTCAAGAATATCTTTTGTTTTTTCAATTTCTAAGTTTTTAAAGTTTTCTTTTTTTATCTTATCTTTTTTAATTTCTTTCACTCTAAAATCTGCAACAGCTGCAGTAAATATTGCTACGTCTACAGGGAGATTTTCAACAGTCTTCTCGTACATTTCATTCGCACTATTAACATTAATTGTTTCAACCCCCTCAGGTGACTTTAGACTTGTTGGTCCAGATATAAGTGTTGTATGATAGCCGCTTCTTTGAAGCTCTTCTGCAATTGCATATCCTTGCTTTCCAGAGGATTTATTAGTGATGTATCTTACAGAGTCAATATATTCTCTAGTCGGTCCTGCGGTTACTAATGCACTAAACTTTTTATTTTCTTCTAAATTTTTAAAATAATCATTAATTTTATTTGAAATTTCTAACGGTTCTAAAAATTTTCCTCTACCATACTCTCCACAAGCCATTTCACCTATGGAGGGACCTATAATCTTGTATTTGGCATTAATAAGTTTTTTTAAATTTTTTTTGGTTATTATATTCTCCCACATTCTCACATTCATCGCAGGAGCAAGAAAAATAACTTTGTCTGAGGCTAGCGCTAAGGTTGTAGATAAATCTTCTGCTAATCCATTACTTAACTGGGCAATTTTGTTTGCAGATGCTGGTGCAAACAGTATTAAGTCCGCCCATCTAGATAAAGAAATATGATCCATCTCTACTTCATTTTCTAAATCAAATAAATTTGTATAAACCTTTTCCCCTGAAAGGGAACTGACCGACAATGGTGTTATGAATTCTAAAGCACCTTTGGTTAGGATAGTTTTAACTCGGCAATTATTTTTTTTCAGGATTCTTATTAATTCTAGAGATTTATATGCAGCTATACCACCACAAATTATTAACAATATTTTTTTGTTCATTAAATTTTCCATTTTGAAATTAAAATACTATGATCGATAAAATTACAAGGAATATTAAACCAATAATACTTTGGTTTTTAAAAGACTTAAGTTCCATTTTTTTTTCATTTAATGATGAGTAAGTATTTGAACTTTGAGGGATTTGTCCACTTGCAAAAAAAGTCAAAGCTTGATTTGCTTTATCCATAACTTGAGGTAGTTCTGGAAGCTTTTTTAAGACTTCAGAGGTGTCTTTTAATATATTACCTATTTCATTTATCGGGTCTTTAGTTTCTTTTAGCCATTTTTCTAAAACAGGCTGAGATATTTCCCATATATTTGCCTCTGGATCTAGTTTTCTTGCTACACCTTCGACAACAACCATAGTCTTCTGAAGCAAAAGTAATTGTGGCTGTGTCTGCATATTAAATTTTTCTGTAATATCAAATAATTGTTTTAACAATTTACCTCCAGAAATATCCTTTACTGATTGTCCAAATATTGGCTCACCTATTGATCTTAACGCTTGAGCCAACTCTTCAGAATTGACATTTGGAGGCACTAAACCTGCAGAAATATGAACTTTTGCAACTTTTTTATAATCTCTTTTAATAAATCCATAAAGTATTTCTGCTAAAAATCTTCGATTTATTTTATCAATTCTACCCATAATACCAAAGTCGATAAAAATTAATTGACCACTATCATCTACAAGTAAATTACCTTGATGCATGTCTGCATGAAAATATCCATCTCTAACAGCATGTCTTAAAAAGTGTTGTATTATATCTCGGGCAAGCGTTTTTAAATTTACACCAAGTGACTTAATATTTTTTACTTCTCTAATAGAAATGGCCTCAATCCAATCTAAGGTTAAAACATTATCACTAGTCAGCTTCCAGTATATTTTTGGTATTTTAAAACCTGCATCATTTTTTGTATTTTCATAGAATTCATTTGCTGCAGCTGCCTCAAATCTTAAATCCATTTCATGATTTGTTATTTCTTTTAATAAAAAAACTACCTCAACAAGCTTAAGTCTTTTAGTTTTTTTTATTAGTGACTCGATTATGTACGCAAGAAGCATTAATGCCTCTATTTCATCATTAAAGACTTTTTTTATATTTGGTCTTAAAACTTTTATTGCAACCTCCTTTAATACTCCATCATCCTTTATTTGAGCTTTATGAACTTGAGCAATAGATGCAGCTGCAATTGGTTCTGAAATATTAATAAAATCTTTAAAATTTTCATCTCCAACTCCTGCACTAATTTCATTTAGAGCAATATCCTTTGGAAATGCTGGAACTTTATCCTGTAGATTTTGTAATTGATTTGATAATTTTTCGCCGATTATATCAGGTCTAGTTGCTAAAAATTGTCCAAGTTTTATGAAGGTAATTCCCATTGACTCCATCGATTTACATAATCTTTCCTCGTCATTATAGTTTTGACTCAGATTTTTTTTTCCAAAAAGACCTAAAAAAGTGAAAAATACTCTAATTATTGTTGGAACTTTATAAACTTTTGAAATTATATCTAATGCATCAGATAACGCTAGTTTTCTACCGATTATAAATAAAGTTATTATTTTTCTTATCATCAGATTTTCCAGGCGCTGTGCAAAGCAACGATTCCTCCATTTAAATTTAAAAATTTACATTTACTAAATTTATTTTTTTTCATTAAATCAATCAGCTCTTCCTGATCTACAAATTCATTGATGCTTTTTACTAAATACTCATAAGGTTTTTTATCACCCACAACAAACTCACCAATAATAGGTATAATTTTTGAGTAGTTTTGATACATAAAATCTAAATAATCATTATTAATTTTAGAAAATTCTAAGCAAAAGAATCGACCACCACTCTTTAATACTCTAAAAGCTTCAGATAAAGTTTTATTTAAATTTTTCGTATTCCTTAATCCAAAGCTGATTGTATAATAATCGAATTGGGAATCTTTGAATGGCAACTTCTCAGCTGAAGCAATTTTCCAAGATATGTTTTTATAATATTTAAGTTTTTTTTTGCCAAGTAAAGCCATTTTTTTATTTGGATCTACACATTGTACTCTTGATTTACATTGAGTAGCATCTGAAAAAATTTTAGCAATATCTCCTGTTCCTGAAGCCACATCAATTAATTTTCTATTCTGCTTTGGCTTCATCGAATATAATAATTGTTTTTTCCATGACGTATGAATTCCGAATGACATTATATTATTCATTAAGTCATATTTATCATGGACTTTGTCAAATACCTCTGAAACTAAGTTTTTAGAATTTTGTAGTTTTTGTTGCATTTTTACTTTTTTACTTTTTAATAATATAGTCTCATATGCCAGAATTACCAGAAGTAGAAGTAGTAAAACAGTCACTTGAAAAATACATATTAAATAAACATTTGATAAAAATTGTAGTTAAAAATAATAAATTAAGATTCCCAGTTCCTAAAAATATATCAAAGAAATTGTCAAATTTAAAAACCATAAAAGTGAATAGAATTTCAAAGTATGTTGTTATTGAATTTGAAAATAATTTATTTTTAATTATTCATCTAGGTATGTCAGGAACTTTACATTTAGTAAAAAAAAAGGACAAATTTATTAATACAAATTTGAGTTTTTATAATTCTAAAAGTCTTCCAAAAAACCATAATCATCTTTTTTTTAATTTTAAGAATTTTTCAATTGTTTATAACGATCCAAGAAGATTTGGATTTATAAAATTAATTAAAAACAAAATTAATTTAAATAATTATTTTAATAAACTAGGTCCAGATCCGTTTCAAAAAAGTTTTAAATTCGACTATATTAAAAAATATATATATAAAAAAAAAAGAAATATAAAAAATACTTTAATAGACCAAAAGTTTGTTTCTGGTATCGGAAATATATATGCAAGTGAAATTTTAAATTATTCTAAAATAAATCCTTTGAAATCTGTTTGCAATATTAATAATGAAGAAATAAGTAGAATTATTTATTATACTAAAAAAGTACTTAAACTTTCAATTAAAAGAGGCGGAACTACAATTAACAATTTTCATTCAATAAAAGGTAAATCTGGATCTTATCAAAAAGAATTTCGAGCTTATGACAGGAAAGATCAAAAGTGTAAAAACAAGTTATGTTCAGGTACTATTGTTAAGTTAAATATATCAAATAGATCAACATACATGTGTAATATTTGCCAAAAATAATTAAAAAAATCAATTGACCATATAAAATAACCAAGTTATACAATCGCGCAAATGGCTAATACTAAATCAGCAATTAAAACAAATAGAAGAGTCAAAAGACAAACTTTGGTTAATAAATCAAGAAAAAGTAGATATAAAAACGCAATAAAAAAAATTAACCTTCTAATTGAAAAAAAAGACAAAAAGGGTGCTCTAGATTATTTACCAAAACTAAATTCTGAGTTGATGAAAGTTGCAAAGACTGGTGTTGTCAAGAAACAGAACGCTTCTAGAAATGTTTCTAGAATAACAAAAAGAATTAACTCTCTCTAATTGAATCAACTGATAGTACGTTATTAATTTAGCTTACACTAAATCTATACAAAAAGAAGTAAACAAACTTGATATAATTCTTATAAATAATTTTTACTTTTATATTTGAAAAATTGATTCAATCTTAGATTTTATTTTTTATATTTAAATTTAATTTCAATTAGGGATTACATTTTTTTTTTAAAAAAAAAATTATCATATTGCATAAATTAACGATTTCAGATTAAACAATATTGAATGAAAAATTCCCTAAATCAAAATTTAAATCAAAAAAACTCAGATGTTTTAAAATGGGAATTGATTCAAGAAGATTTCAAAACAAAATTTGGTAGAGAAGTTTTTGAAAGTTGGTTAAAAAAAATGGATCTTCTTGAAACCAACTTAGATTATTTATTAATTTCAGTACCAACTAGGTTTATTAGGGATTGGATTACTTCAAGATATTTGGATAATGTGATAAATATTATTAAATCTCATAATAAAAATATTAATAGAATCGAGTTCAAAATAAATTCTTCAGCTATAAATACAAATAGTAAAAAACCTTTTCCAGTTGGAATAGTAAATAACAGTATGGAAGACTCAAATGTATCATTTATTAAAGATACATTTATTCAATATAATAGAATTGATCCAAATAAAAATTTTGACAATTTTATTGTAGGATCAAGTAATAGCTTAGCTTTTGAAGCATCAAAAAAAGTAACAGAAAATTTTTCTAATTATAATCCTTTGTATTTGTACTCAGGGGTTGGTATGGGAAAAACCCACTTACTAAATGCTATTGGATTAAATCTGAAACAAAATAAAAAAATAATGCTCATTTCAGCTGAAAGATTTATGTATCACTTTGTTAAGTCAATTAAATCAAATGAAATGATAAAGTTTAAAGATTATTTTAGAAATACAGATGTACTACTAATTGATGATATTCAATTTATGAATGGTAAAGAGGCTTTGCAGGAAGAGTTTTTTCATACATTTAGTGCATTACTAGATAAGGGATCTCAAATAGTTTTAACTGCTGATAGACCCCCGAATAAGTTAAGTAGAATTCAAGAAAGAATCAAGTCAAGATTTTCTGGAGGATTAGTAGTTGATATTCAAAATCCTGATTTAGCATTAAGGTCAGAAATAATTAAAAATAAATTATCAGAACTAAAAGTTATAAATGGAAATAATGTAATTATCTCAGATGAAATACAAAAATTTATATGTTCAGAAATAAAGTCTAGTGTTAGAGAATTGGTTGGAGCATTAAATAGAGTTGTTTCTTTTTCTAGAATTTACAATAGAGTTCCAAATCTATCTGAAACAAGAATTATACTTAAAGATCTATTAAATATTTATGAAAATAAAGTAAATATTGATAGTATTCAAACAATCGTTTGTAAGTATTTTAAAATAAGTAAAAATGAAATGTTGTCGTCAAGGAGATCAAGATATTTAGTCCGACCGAGACAAACAGCTATATATTTAGCAAAATTACTAACCTCAAAATCTCTACCCGAAATTGGCAGATGTTTTGCAAATAGAGACCACACAACAGTAATTCACTCAGTAAAAACCATAGAAAAGTTGAGAAAAGAAAATAATGAATTAAATCTTAAAATTGACACTCTAAAAAATAAAATTTTATACAACAAAACAGATGAAATTTAGTGTAAATCAAAAAGATTTGCAAAACTCACTGAATTATTGCCAAGGAGTTATTGAAAAGAGAAGTACATTAGCTATTTTATCAAATGTTTTGCTTCAAGCCAAAGAATCTAAGCTTAAAATAATTGCGACAGATCTAGACTTAATCTTTATTCAGAATTTGTCAAATATAGAGATACAAGAAGAAGGAGAAACCACCACATCTTGCTCAATAATGTATGACATTGTAAGGAAATTTAATAATGAGAAAAAGATTAATTTTAATTTATCGAGTGAAAATAAAATAAACTTAGAATCTGACAATTCATCATTTAATTTAAATTGTTTGAAGGCTTCAGAATTTCCAATAACCGAGGAAAATTTTAATGAAAATGAATTTTTGCTTAACTCCAAAAAATTACTTAAGCTGTTGAATAAGTGTAAATTTTCAGTCTCTAATGATGAAACAAGACATTATCTTAGCGGAATTTTTCTTCATATGACCGACAATGAGGGTAAAAAATTTTTAACAGGGGTGGCAACCGATAGCCATAGAATGGCAATATCAAAAACTTTAATATCTGATGAAATAAATTTTGAACCAATAATACTTCCTAAAAAGACAATTTTTCAGCTTTGTGCTTTACTTGAAGATTATGAAGGTGATGTAAAAATATCAAATCTTAAATCTAAGATAAAATTTGAATTTAATAACATAATTTTAATGTCAAAATTAATTGATGGTAAGTTTCCAAATTATTTTCAAGTAATTCCTAAAGATAACCAAAAAAAATTAGAAATTGATTTAAAACCTTTTTTGACTTCTGTAGACAGAGTTGCTTCTGTTTCTTTAGACAAAAAAGATGGATTAAGAATGAATTTAGCTAACAATAGTTTAAAATTATCTGTTAATAATAGTAACAGTGGAGACGGTCAAGAAAGTTTAAATGTTAAATTTGATCATGAATTAGATATAAGTTTTAATCCAAGATACTTAATAGATGTTGCATCAAACATGGATGGAAACAAAATAGAAATATTTTTAAAAGAATCCGGATCTCCAGCTTTGATTAAAGATCCATCTGATTTTGATAGTATATATGTAGTAATGCCAATGAAAGGCTAAATAATATTATCAAGTTCTTTATAAAGAACATTTTCAAGCTGTTTCAGAAAAATTTCAGGATCTTGACCCTCTTTAATACTTTCCAGTATACTTACAGTTATTGTTTTATTTGAAATTATCTTCCCTGACTTAGGCCACACATTTCCCGAGTTAAGTGCCACTGGAAGACATCTAATATTAAGTTTCTCATAAATTTTTGATACACCTTTTTTAAATGGGTCTTTGTCATCTATTGGTTTTCTTTTAGCCTGAGGAAAAATAATTATTGGTCTATTACTTTTTTTTGTCTGCGATATAATTTTGTCATAGAAACCTAAATTTTTTCTAGTAATTTTATCTCTTTCAATCGATATTGATCCAATTTTTTTTAGATGCCATCCAAATATAGGTATTTGTAACAATTCCTTCTTTAAAATAAAAATTGGAAAGTTAAAAATAGTTTGTAAAAAAAAAGTTTCAAATAAGGATTGATGAAGAGATGCAATAAAAAAATTTTTTTGAGTTGGTATATTTTCAACCCCTTTTATCTTAATTTTAACTGAAAGAAATATATACAAACAAATTTTTATCCAGTAGCCAAGTATTCTTCCACCAATTAAAATAACTTTCTGAGGTAAAATCAATGCAGGTAAAAAAATTATACAGATTGCAATTGTACCACTATAAAAAAAAAATTTAAAGATTAATCCTCTTATCATTAATTATATAAACTTTCGAAGACCTTCCTTTTTATCTATTCTAAAAACTTTTGATTTTTTTATCAAAACTTCGCTAGCATTAATTCTCAAGTTATAGTTTGAACTCAAAACTTTTCCGTATGCACCCACATCACAAATTACAACATTATCACCTTCATGTAATTTTTGATAAGACTTAACTGATAAAAATTTATCTGTTGTTTCACATACTGGCCCAACAAATTCATGTATTTTTAATATTTTTTTTTTATTTTTTTTTGTGGGAATAATTTTATGATAAGCTTTATAAAGCGCTGGTCTAATAAGATCATTCATGCCAGCATCTATAATTATAAAATTTATTCTACTAGTTTTTTTTATATATATAATTTTTGCAATAAGAAAACCTGTATTCCCAACTATGGATCTTCCAGGCTCAAAAATTATTTTTACTTTGTTTTTTATTACAAATTTATTTATTTGTTCAGAATATTTTTTATAATTTAATAATTTATTATTATTTTTGTAATCAATACCCATACCTCCGCCAAGATCTATGTAATCAAAATGAAAGTTTGACCTATCTATCACTTTTTGGACTGCTCTTAGCATTTTTAAATAAGGAAGATGAGACGTTATTTGGCTTCCAATATGAACACTTAGACACTTAATATTAAGATATTTTGAATTTTTATAATTTTTTATTAAACCAATCACCTCTTTCTCGGTAAGACCAAATTTATTAATTTTTTTACCCGTTGTTATTTGTTTTATAGTTTTTGCATCTACATTAGGATTTAGTCTTATTCCAATATCTATGGTTTTATTATTTTTCTTTGCAATTTTTAAAATTGTTTCAATCTCACTTTGTGACTCTATATTTATTAAAAGTATTTTTTTTTTTATAGCAAAATCAATTTCATCATAAGTTTTTCCAACACCCGAAAAAACAATTTTCTTTGGATTAATTTTTGATTTTAAAGCTACAACTAATTCCCCTTTAGATACGACATCAGCACCGAGTCCCAATTTTGAAATTTCGTTTAAAATTTTAATGTTATTGTTTGCTTTAACAGCAAAACATATAAGTGGTTTAAATTTTCTAAAATCATTTTGAAACTTTAGAATATTATCTTTAAGTTTTTCATATGAATAACAGTAAGCAGGAGTTCCAAATTGTTTTGCAACTCTATCTACTTCGATTTTATCGATCAATAATTTGTTATTACTATAAGACATCAAGAAATTGTTCCAATTTTATAAGTTAAATCTTAATTTTGGCTGTTGTTCCATAGACTTTCATTTTAATCAACCCTGATTTTTTCTCATAAACAGGATCACTTTTTTTCCCACAGGAAAAAACTGGAATTAAAATAAATATAATAATAATAATTTTTTTAAGCATTTTTATATTTTCTTATCATTTTCTTGATGTTTTCAAAAGATGTTCCACCATATGATTTTTTTGAATTAATTGAGTATTTCAGATCAAAAACTTTAATTACATCATCTTTTATGTTTGGTTCAAATTTTTTAAGTTCTTTAATTGATAAATCATATAAATTTTTTTTATTCATTTCACAGTAATTAATAATCTCTGCAGTAATCTGGTATGACTTTCTAAAGGGATGCTTTAGGTTTTTTACAAAATAATCAGCTAGATCTGTAGCTGTTATATGACCTTTTTTGACAAGATTTAACATTTCATTTTTATTTACTGAAAAGTTTTTTAAAACTTCGTTTAAAACTCTAATTGAGTCAATTAAGTTATCAAAAGATTCAAAAACTATTTTTTTATCGTCCTGAAGGTCTTTGAAGTAAGATAATGGGAGTCCCTTTAGTATAGTCATCATTGAAAATAAATTTCCATATGAAATACCTGATTTACCTCTTAAATACTCTAACGGGTCAGGATTTTTTTTCTGAGGCATAATAGAAGAACCTGTAACAATATTATCGTTTAAAGTGATAAGATTGAACCCATCTGAATTCCAGATTATAAATTCTTCAGCAAGCCTAGATATATGCATGGCACAAACAGATGATGCATATAAAAAATCTAGCACAAAATCTCGATCTGAAATTGTATCAATAGAATTACCGGTTGACTTATAAAAACCAAGTTTTTTCGTTGTAAAATTTCTATCTATATTAAAGGATGTTCCTGATAATGCACCTGAACCTAAAGGATTTTCTAATAAGCTTTCAAAATTATTTTCTAATCTTTTTTTATCTCTAGAAAACATTTCTACGTATGCTAACATGTAATGTGCAAATGATACAGGTTGTGCATTTTTTAAATGGGTGAAACCTGGCATTATCGTATATATATTTTTTTCAGCATTTTTTAAAATATTGTTAATTGTTTGATCTAAAATTTTAAGTAATTTTTTATTTGCATTAATAATCCAAATCTTAAAATCCACTAATACTTGATCATTTCTTGATCTTGCAGTGTGTATAAAACCTGCATCCTCTCCAATAAGTTCGAAAAGTTTTTTTTCTATGCTCATATGTATATCTTCGTGTCTATAATCAAAGATATATTGTTTTTTTATGATTTGATTTTCAATTTTTTTTAACCCCCAAATAATTTTGTTTTTGACTTTAAAATTTATTATTTTTTGCCTATTCAACATTTCAACATGTGCTATTGATGCCGCAATGTCCTCTTTAAAAAGTCTTTTATCAACACCAATTGAGCTAGAGACTTTTTGGAAAATAGGTGCAGTTTTAGCTTTAATTCTTTTATTCCAAATAGGTTTATTTTTTTTTTTCATAATAATTGTATATATCTAGATGATTTAACTTATTTTTATCAATTGATTAAGTTTAATTCTTAAAAAAATATGCAAAACCGACTAGAGCAATTATTGCAATAAATTGTAAAATTACTCTTAATTGCATCAATTTATTTGAATTTTTTTTCGATCCACCTTTAAATAAATTAGCTATTCCAAGAAATAAAACAATAGCAACCAAAAGGAGTAAAACAATAGAGGCGATTTTGATTAAAGTACCAGTTAACATAATGTGATATATACATCAAAAGTATAAATTATAAATATTTAAAATTATGACATTTTGCCTAGACACAGTAACTATACCCCCTGAAAATGGGGAACCAATTAAATATGCAGTTATTCTTTTTCATGGTTACGGAGGAGATGGTAAAGACATTAGCATGTTAACGCTAAATTGGAGAAGATTTCTTAAAAATACGGTTTTTATATGTCCAAATGGACATGAAATATGTGAAATTAATCCTACAGGGTTTCAATGGTTTGATTTATCTAAAAACGATGAAGAATATATCTTAAGAAAATCTATAAAGGCTGAGAATATAATTAAAAATTTTATAAATGAAATTAAAATTAAATATAATTTATCAAATAGCAATATAGTTTTATGCGGTTTCAGTCAAGGTTGCATGATGTCAATTAATTCAGGCTTTACTTCGGAAGAGGAATTTAATTGTATAGTTGGATTTTCTGGAAAAATAATTAACAAAAAAGATTTACAATTGAGAATTAAAAATAAAAGCAAAGTACTATTAATTCACGGAGAACAAGATGAGATTGTCAGTTCAAATTTTCTTTTAGAGGCAAAGGACTTTTTTGAAAGAAATAAAATTTATGTAGAAACAAATTTACTAAAGAATTGTGGACATAATATACCAATTGAAGCATCCAGCATAGCTCTAAAATTTATTAAAAATAATTTAGTAATTTAATAAATTTTGTTTCTATTTGTTATATTGATTTTAAAATATATATAAGTTAGAATTAATTTATGTTTAATAAAATTCTTTCTTTAGAAAAATGTCCTGCTCTTGTATTGAATGCAGATTATAGGCCTCTCAGTTACTATCCATTATCATTATGGAGTTGGCAAGATTCTATTAAATCAGTTTTTTTAAATAGAGTTTCTATAGTAAGTCATTATGATAGAGTTGTAAGAAGTCCTTCATTTAGTATGAAATTACCAAGTGTAATCGCTCTTAAGGATTACATAAAGCCTTTAAGAAATCCAAACTTTACAAGATTTAATGTTTTTCTTAGGGATAAATTTTCATGTCAGTACTGTGGAAGTAAAAATGAACTTACATTCGACCATTTATTACCTAGATCTAAAGGTGGAAAAACAAATTGGGAAAATGTTGTAACTGCATGTTCCAGTTGCAATGTACAAAAAGGTGGAAGGTTATTGGAAAAATCTGGAATGAAACTTTCAATAATGCCTTATGCCCCTTCTACAGAAGATCTTCATAAAAATGGTAAAAATTTTCCTCCAAATTTTTTACATGAAAGTTGGATGGACTACTTATATTGGGATGTCGAATTAGAAAATTAAATTAGTATTTTTCTGATATTTTAATAGCAATTTTAGAACCAGTTTTTATTATTTCATCAAGTATTTTGTAAACCCCGTCTTTTGAGGCACCTTCTTCAAATGCTATATCTTTGTGGTGTAATTCATCCTCCCTGAATTTAATAATTTTATTTTTCAATTCAATTTCATCATCGCCGATTTGATCAATTTGATTTTGATAATGTTTATCGATAACTTCTTCAACCGAAGCAGTACAAAGCATAGCAGCTTTTTTTCCCAATAAAGTTGATCCAAATCCAAGTCCCACACCTAATAAATCCCAAATTTTTAAAAATCTTGTTGGTTTTATATTTCTTTTGTTAATTTCTTTTTCAAAAAAGGCTGAGTGCTCCTCTTCATGTACTTTCATTTCCTCAATAAGTTTCTTCAATTTTTCGTCTTTATTAAATGTACTTAATGCTAACAGTTGACCTTCGTATATCTTTATAGCACCTCGTTCACCAGCATGGTCAACACGAATAAACTCTTCAAGTTTTTTTTTATCTGTATTTTTCATTATAAAAATACTTAATAGTTAATAAAATTAAAGCAATTGATATTATAAAATTTATAGTCGCAAGAGATAAACCAAAAATCTTAAAATTGACATCTTTACAATTTGGTAAAAAACTATTTAAATTTTGCAATAATTCAGCCTTATCAATAGTATCAAGATTTTCGTTGGTGCAACCAGAAAATTCTGTAAAAAGTTTATTTTCAATACCAACATGATATCCAGAAAGAATGAAGCTGATAAAAAACGTAAAAATTAATAAATATGTCCATAGTTTATTATTTGAAAAATAATATCCAAAAAAACATATAATTATTGAAAAGATATAGGGTACTCTTTGATACAAACACAACTTACATGCCGGCACTGATAAAATATGTTCAACATACAAGGCTGATAAAATTATAAAAATACTTATCGATAAAATAAATAGAAAAAAAATCTTATTATTTGCAAATATCATATTATGCTACGAATTTAATCAAAAAATTATAAACTAAATAGGCAATAGTAATTGCAACTAATACAAATATTATCGAAAGTGTCATTAATTTTTTTTCGATTATTTTTTTCATTGTAGGGCCAAAATTGCCAACCAGGAATGCAATTATAAAAAATCTTGAACCTCTTGTTAAAATTGAGATAACAATAAAATAAAAGATATTAAAATGGACAAAGCCACTTGTAATAGTAAGAAGTTTAAATGGAACTGGTGTGAAACCAGCTATAGCAAGAAGCGTCATCCATGCTATTACACCTCCATCAGAAGAAACTTTATCTTTTAAAAAAGAGGCATTATCTACTCCATAAAGTTCAAATATTTTTATTCCAATTTCATTAAAAAAAACATACCCAATTAAATATCCTAAAACTGCTCCTAAAACTGAACCTAGCGTAGCTATAAAAGCGATCTTTAGCCAACTTTTTGGTTTGGCAATAGTCATAGGGATAATAATCACATCAGGAGGAATTGGAAAAATAAAACTTTCGATAAAAGATACGCCTCCTAAAAAGAATTTTGAGTTTTTATTTCCAGCAAGTTCAATAGTTTTCTTATAAAGATTACGAAACATATTTACTTTTAATATATTAATAATTTTTATACTATTAATAATTAACAAATGTTTTATGGGCGAATGGCGGAACTGGTAGACGCGTTGGACTCAAAATCCAATAGTAGCAATACTGTGAGAGTTCGAGTCTCTCTTTGCCCACCACATTGATATGGATTTTAAAAAATATAACAACTTGGTAGAATTATTCTTTGAGAAATGTGAAAATCAGAATCAAGATAAAATTTTCCTTTCAAGTTTAAAAGATAATAATAAAAATTTTACATGGAATGAAGTAAAGAGAACAGTTTTGCAACTTGCTAATGAAATTTCAAAAGTAATCAAAAAGGGAGATAGGTGCTTATTAATTTCTGAAAATAGACCTGAATGGATGATTTCCGATTTATCAATAATGTTGGCTGGTGGTATTACTGTTCCAGCATATACAACTTATGTATCAAGAGATTATGAATATATAATTAATGATTGTACACCATCTATAGTTTTAGTTTCAAACAATGAGCAGTTTAAAAAAATTAATATTATATGTGAGAAAAGTCCTTTCATTAAAAAAATAATTTCATTTGAAAAGTTAACTGGAGTTGAAACTCAACATTATTATGATTTTGAACAATTAAATAAAAATAAAAATGAGGAAATTAAACTAGAAAATAAAGCACTAAGGTCTGATCCAGCATGTATTATTTATACATCTGGTACCCAAGGAAATCCAAAAGGAGTGATTTTAAGTCATGGAGGAATTTTAAGTAACTGTGAAGGGGGATATAAACTATTAAAACCAATTTTAGAAAAAGAAACTAGATTTTTAACTTGGCTACCTTTATCACACTCATACGAACACGCAGTTCAATTTATTCAAATAGCGGTTGGTGCCAAAGTATATTATGCAGAAAGTATTGATAAACTTATAAAGAATATGGGAGAATGTTCTCCTCATATAATGACAGCTGTTCCAAGATTCTATCAAAATCTTTATCAAAAAATTAACTCTACGTTTAATAAAGCAAAAGGATTAAAGAAAGTTTTAGTAAACAATACTATAAAGTTAGGAACCAAAAATTTCATTAACCAAAAAATGTCATTATTAGAAAATGTAGTAAATTTTTTTGTTGAAAAATTAGTAAGAAATAAAATTAAAAGGCAATTTGGAGGATGTCTAAAAACCTTTGTTTCAGGTGGTGGAGCGCTTGACGAAGAAATAGGTCTATTTTTGAATGCAATAGGGCTGCCCACTTTACAAGGATATGGTTTAACAGAAACATCACCCGTTGTTAGTTGTAATCCAATCGATGATATTAGAATAGATACTGTTGGTATTCCATTTGAATGCAATCAAGTTAAAATAGCTAGTGATGGAGAAATACTTGTTAAAGGTGAAAATGTAATGTTGGGCTATTGGAATAACGAAGAAGAGACAAAAAAGGTTCTTAAGAATGGTTGGTTGCACACAGGTGATATAGGGAAATTTGAAAATAACTATTTAAAAATAACAGATAGAAAAAAAGATATTTTGATTTCACCGGGTGGAGATAATATTTCACCATTAAAAATAGAAAATATGTTAATTAGTTTGAAAATTATAGATCAAGCAATTGTTTATGGAGATAATAAACCATACCTAGTGGCTTTGATAATATTAAACAAGGATTTTCAATATAAAAGAGAGGAATTTGAAAAAGAATTAGAAAAAATAAATAAAAATCTAACAAAAGTAGAAAAAATTAAAAAATATTTTGTTATTGATGAAAATTTTACAATTGAAAATGGAATGATGACACCAACATTAAAATTAAAAAGATTTAAAATTATTAACAAGTATAAAAAAGAGTTTGAAAAATTATATTAAAATAAATCTTAAATTAATCGCTAATTACTTAACTTTTTTTAAATAAAATTTAATTATCAAAAAATAATTTTTTTAAAAATTTTTATAAAAAAATTAATGTTTGACATAACTATTCAAAAAAAATAAAAATGAATCAGTAAAACGAATCAATAAAGATTCGTTAATTAAAGGGAGCTAAAAATGGCTAAAAGAAGAAAAAAAGCTGCTAAAAAGAAAACTAAGAAAAAAGCTAAGAAA
>MDTA01092518.1_pt1 | contig 18439 bp, 14 predicted proteins | sample 811151 | NCBI WGS metagenome assembly MDTA01 (sample SAMN05326648, study PRJNA326480) | marine metagenome | isolation source: seawater | place: Indian Ocean: South | collected 2010
ATCCATACATCTACGCTCATAATCACAGGTATTCATTTTCCAGCAAGGAGAGCACTCCAGTGCTGTATACAAATTCTCATTACAAATATATCCAGATTCCTCTGGCTTTTCTTTTCCACCAAAGATAATTACCGATGGACAATCAACCGCACGAGCCAAATGCATCAGAAAACCAACTTGCCCAATAAAAAAAAGAGAATTAAATAAAATTGACGCAGTTTCCCTAATTTTTGTTTTCCCGCGAAGATCTTTTACATTTCGTAATGCCGGGTCGTTTTTGAAACCAAGTTGGATTAAGTTATATCGGGGTGCTAGGATATCAACCACCTTTTGGTATCTTTCTACATACCATTCCTTATTCATCATTGGGACTGGAGCATTCGGACTCCCACTCATTATAACAACCTGATTATCTGAATGGCAGCCTGTCTCTTTTTCGAAATTTGTTAAATACATGTAAGGTCTAAGTTCAGCTGGGCCTGTGATACCACCTCTATAAAGTATTTCCTCTAAAATATGTGTCCGTTCAGACCCTACGCGATCAAAGTCTCCATTAGTAGCACCATACCACAATTCGATTGGTTTACATTGCGAGTAATTCAACAATTTATTAATGCGCCATTCATCAGGGAATACAGAGTGCACATTTGGATTATTTTGAAACAAATCTTCAATATGACTTAGCATCCATTGTTTTCGAATACCTCTTTTTGCCCATTCATGAAATGTTGCAGTACACATCAAGTGATCCCCAAAACTACCAACTGTAAAAAATGCTTTTTGCGGTAATCCATATTTTAAGATTTTTGAGGTAGCCCAGCGAAAGTTATTAAATTTTGCACTGAGACCTGTCTGTTTTTCAAATTCCAAGATCAGAGGGTCTTATTTTAATGCAATTCTTTTTTAAGAATTTCAAGAAATTGCTTAGCTCTGACTTTTGACGAATGATCTTTTTGAGCACGATTAAAACCTGCCATAGCAATCTGGTTTCGTTCTCTAGGGTTTTTTAGTAAGAACTGTGACTTATCAACGGCTTCGCTAATGTTCCGATATACAGCAACCTCTACATCAGGTTCAAAAAAATGATGCAAATCTTTGCAGTACTTTGTAAGTAAGCACGATCCCACTGAAGTGGCCTCAAAAGTACGAATATTTCCGGAAGGGTAGGGAACTCTTCCTCCCAGGGAGTCCATTTTAATGTAAGAGTTAAAGGTAAGTTTTGACCTTCTCAAGATTTTATACATTTCAACACCAAAAACTGCCTCTGAGCAAACCGTCTTTATCTTTGGATGTATGAAAACAGAACTATCTGGGCGTTTATTTATCTTTGCATATTTACCAATGACAGGTAGAGATTCTGTTACTTTGCCAGGTAAGGCTCGATTAATAGTATGATAAAGGTCATACATCTTTTCATGAAGCAGAATCCTGTAAAATTCTTTTCGGCTACAGTTATCGTCATTTAATTTAGACCAAATTCTTAAATTTACTTTTTTAATTAAGGCTAAAATGTAGTCCCTTCTTTCATTGAATTCTGTACCACCCATTGAAACATTACCAACAAAAGAGAAATCGATATCTTTATCACCTATTTTCAAGGCTTCCTTACTAAAGTCATAATCAAAGTAGTGCGGGAAGAATACAGTTTTAATTCCTGCTTGATTCAAATCCGTAAGATTTGGTTTGAAGCCTGTCAATACGACATCATATTCACCAAAATCAACATCAATATTTTCGGATTTAGTGCCATAATAGCATATCCACTTGGTAGTCTTTCCGAGTTTTTGCTTCAATTCTTTCAAGAGGGACAACGGAAAAGTTCCCAATGTTGAAGCATAAACAACATTTGGCTTATACCATAAGATTTGCGCACTTAAAATCTCAAGCATCCAATTTTCGGGATTTAAGACTTGGTAATTATGCTCCTTAGCCCACTGTCTTTGAATAGTTTCACATTCAATAATTACTTCCAGCACTTCAATATCTTCTTTATATAAATGCTTGATGAGTGGATTACGATTAGGTCCATGATTAATTTGGAAAACAGATTGTTCTGCAAAAGTTTTTCCACAAAGAGAAGGGTCATCCCAAGGGAAAGGAGAAAATGTTGGAAAGAAAACTTTTACAGCAAATCAGTTATGTGAATTTAAGACCTTTTCTGATATGTAAACCGAATTAACCCTTCTGAGGTTGATTTTTCCTAATACCCATTCCTCCACTTGTTCATAAAGTCCAAACAAATAATACTTGTTATTTTCTAGATGCTGCTTCAAGGCTTCAAATGAACTATGTCTGTCATTTGAAAAATGCATTCCACACTCAACTTGTATAATATCAATCTTTTGATTTTCTAAATACTTTTTCGAACCTAAAAGAACCTCAAGATCGTTTCCTTCTGTATCTATTTTCAAAAAGTGAATGTGAGAGATTTCATTTTTTTTACAAAAATGATCGAGAGTGCTCGTCTCAACTTCTTCATAAGAATCATAAGTTGAATTTGTATTTTGCGACACAATGCTGAACATTTCTGAATTTCCTGTAATATTCATTTTAGCCATACCATTGGATGATGATAATGCTAATCTTACACAATTTACATTACTTGCATTTGAGAATCTCTGTGCCAGTTTTTCAAAAGTATTTAACACAGGTTCAAAGCAGTACAATCTAGCATTTGAATATGAACATAACATTTCTTGTGCAGTATCCCCAATGTTAGAGCCCACATCCACAAATACTCTTGCCTTCTTATCCCATCCAGGTATCCGCCTTGATATGTCAACATGAATATCAACACCATGGGGGAGTGTTGGTATTTCTAACGAGCGTTTTTCAAACGGATCATCATTATTTGACCCAATACGATAGTACCTGAGACCAGTTCTCCTGTTAATTAGAATAAGTAATTTGTGTATTAATATTAAAATAATAGTACCAAACTTCTTTTTGAGAAAACTCATATATTCATTGTTTTCTCAATTTCTTCAACAAACTTTTGTTTTTCATTTCGCAATCCTGCATAACTCAAGTTGAAGGTATTAGTTTTAAGAATTTGTACTATTTCATCTGTGTTTACAGCTAAATGATTTGTTTCACCATCTATAATATCTTCAAAATATAGTAACGCACCATTATCAACAAAAACTACTGGAGTTTGATAATCATAGCAGTCAAATGCTGTTGCTGAATAACGAGTTATACAAATATCTGTTTCGTCGAGTAAGCAGGGTAGAGGTAATTTGGAACTTTCCTCGAACTCCACATTTTCGATATCTTCAAAAGCAGTTTCAATTTCCCTTCTCATTAACCCCTCCGTGGAAGGATGAAATCTGTATAACCAAAGCCAATCCTTGGGGCAATTGTTGATAAGTTCAATCAAACTAGTTGTATTCCATCGATGTTTTACCCATTGATGAATAAATAAAACTTTTTTCTTATATTTCAGGTTTTTATTTATTTTATAGCAACTGGGTTTTGGAATATCACCCCTTTTGTGTTTATGAAGCCATAAATTGAATCCTGATAAAGGACTAATTTGATTAGTTGGAGACTTTTTATTAAAGAAATGTTCATGTATATCACCCCATGTAATGTAATGATCTGGTAAAAATAGATATTCATTACTTGCTTTACTCCAATGCAAAAAATGATGAGTTATACATCCGTGCTGTATATCAAAGGTTGGGATTCCTAGATTCTTCGATGCAACCATTATGGCATAGCTATGTATTGACCTGAAGTAGCAACAGGTAAATACAGAAAAAGGAGATTTAATTTTAAGTATAAGAGTGTAATATGATATATAAAAAAATATTTCCGATATAAAGCTTATAATCTTATTAAAATATAGCTTTTTAGAAATATTATTTTCATCATATATTTTATTAATAAGTGAAATATATAAATCTAGCTCCTTAATTTGTTTTTTGTGACGAATGCTGAAAATAATTTTATGCAGCAATTTATATTGTTTATATAAATATAAGCTAGTTTCTTCTGAAGCATGAAAATCGTTTGAAACAAAGGAGGTAGGTTCTTCAATAATTTTAAGACGATCAACCTTTGAATATTCATCTAGAGCTTCATAATATGGATCTTTATAGTGATTAAATCTCTTGCCATCGATTTTCTCATTAAATTCAACTCCATCAGGTTCAAAAATAAAAAGATGTTTATTTTTTGAATCGTATAAATTTCTTATCAGAATCTTACTTTTTCTTAAACACCATATACTCTTCAGTAAGGTAATAGGATTTTTTGATGTTTTGAGTAGTTCGTTAGGATAATCAGAGTTGCTGGCAAAATGGCCATGAAATAAATTATCGTATATCGCATTCCGAATAACTGGCCAAAGACAAACATTACCAATACTTGGACTAAGGTGCTCTAACTCACTTTGAATATTTAAAGTAAGATTTACGGCTTCACTAAGTTCGATTTTCAAGCTAAGGAATATAAATATTTTCTTCTTCTTCCATCATTTTTTCTTCTGCTTTTTCCCAATGAATTTCATCATCTATGTCTATGAAATATTTTCTATCTATGATAAGAGGATAAACTTTATTTCCTGTCATTGAGTCATTCTTTTTAATTGTTTTTGCATGTATTGAATCTACTATCCCATTAAGTGAATATACATCAGGTAATTTTTGTCTGGGCATATCGTAAGGTTCCCGATATTCACTTTCGAGAAGTGGTTTAATTTTCTTCGATTCACTATCTTTTACCCACATTTTGTGAGGTGAATGGTCGACGATTGATATGCTGCGTACGCTAGTAGCATCAGAATACTCTTGCAAAATTTTAACGCTTTCATCAATTACGCCGATAGGGCGGAAAGGGCATGTTGGTCGCAGTTGCACAACCACTTCTGGAATATATTTTTCATGCTCTTCAAACCATGAAAGAGCATGTTTAAACACATCGATATCCTTAGACTGGTCTCGAGCATATTTAGTAGGTCTAAGAAAAGGAACTTCTGCATCATATTGTCTGGCAGTTTCAGCTATCTCATTATCATCTGTGCTTACTATAAAACGATTAATAGAAGACGATTTTTGTGCTGCAATTATGCTGTAGGCGATTAGAGGATGACCTCCAAGTAATTTAACATTCTTTCTAGGAATTCCTTTCGAACCGCCGCGTGCTTGTATAATTGCTAAAACTTCCATCCGTAAACTAAGCTAAGATCAAATCCTTGTGCTCCTGCAAGGGTAATGCCTGCAGCATAATATTTACATTCGTCAAACCCTGCTCCCATGTGCATCCAATGGAAAATGACCCCATCAAATCTTCATATGCCTTTTCTAATAAGAAAGGTAATTTTATTTCATCAATGTCCCCATCAGTCTTAAGTAGAGGATGAATATATCGAGATAAAGGTTCGTTCATCACATTATCTCCTCTTTTATAAAAAGTTAACAAACCATCAACTTCAGAAAATTCTATGACCTCCTTTCCTCCCTGAAATCTTAGATGAGGAGGAATACCTAGATCATTTGAGCAATCTACGAATATTCTTAAATCAGACTTTTGAGATTGAAAGAGAACAGTTCCTGCGAAATCTTTAAAGTCAGAACCTCTGACATTCTCGTAAGCCAATTGTTTCAAATTTGAATAAACAGGGTAAATTGAGAAATCACCAGTGATGTAAGAAATTAGATCAAGATAATGAGATACTAGCATAAAAAAACCACCACAACCACATGCTATAACTATACTTTTAATGCTGTCCGGACTATCTTTATAATGTTCTTTTATTCTTTGATACGGTACATGATAACGGCGGCAGTAATTGATCATCACTTGATTTGAGCCAAAGGATAAATCTTTAAGTTTATCTGGATAGGCACTAAGTGGTTTTTCAACTAATATTTTTCCTGTAAATTTCTTACTAGATAACTCAATTAAAACATCATGGTGATAGTGAGTATTGCATGCTATGACAGCTAGATCATACTCGTGAACATCATTTATTTTTTCCATTGAAGAAAAAATTTCATATCGTCCCTTATATTCAGCAATCTGTTTTAATCTTTCCTCTTGAATGCACGGATCAACAATTGCCAGGAATGACTCATACTTCTTAAGTAAAACAGTTGCATGACGGATTCCAATCCCGCCAAATCCTAGAAGAAGTATCTTTATTTGGCTTGTTTGAATATTTCCTGGCAAAGTAACATGACTTTATATGCCTGTTGGTAGTTAGCAAATGATTCATTAAATCCATGTTTTATTTTGCCAACAAAGTTTTTCAGCATGGAGACTAACCCGAGTTTGCTACCGCAAGGATTTATCTCAAAAGCAGATTCTTTACCCGAGAGAAGGTCCCTTGTTGTCATTTGTTCAATTGGAGACAGGGCAAAAACTTTATCTTTTGTGACAAACTCTAAGGCATAAGGTTGTGGGAGATTAATTAAATTTTGATAGCTTCCACTTAGAAATCCATTGCTTTTTAGAATGGCATTTATGTTTCTGTTGTTTCTTGCTGTGGCAATATCTGAATATGCAAGCTTTAGATCTCCGCACAAGTACAGCAATAAGTCTACAAGGTGAATAGAATTCAAAAAGTGAATCGAATTCAGTTCGTTATCACTTCGATGTGGAAAACGCTCTTTAGTGGCTGGAATATTTTCAGAAGTTCTAACTGAAAATGAAAGGATTTCTTCTTTACCTTTTCTAATTCGGTTCTTGAGCCACTCAATGTGAGGATAATATCTGCGATTAAACGCCACTCCATAAACTACTTTCTCATGGTCGACTAATTCCATCAGATGCTCTAACTCAGCCAATGAAAGTGCAGGAGGCTTTTCCGCTAAAAAAGGCACTCCTAAATGAATACTTTTACATTGAGCTTCATACATCTTTTCAGGATGAGTGCATATAATGGAGAAATCAGGTTTTATTTGTTTGACGGCTTGCTCGTAATTGTCGGTAAAAAGAATTTGGTCACTGTAATTATCTATGATTCTTTTTTGAGTAACTTCTCGGTGCTTCCCAACGATGGATACTATTTCAACAATATCAGATAACTCCTTAGCCGCCTTGTAGTACTCCCACGCCATATTACCACAACCAACAATAATGGCACGATATCGATCCTTTAGCATTAAAAATAGCGCTCCAGTCGCTCCATGGCGATCCAGAAGCCTTCTCCCTCATTTTTATGCCCCTGCCATATTTCAGGAATAAAAGACGCATTTGATGGAATCGCGTCTAACTGTTTCGATAGTGCTGGGAAATCGATTTCTCCTTCTTCTATTTGCATGCCCTCCCCATCTACTCCCTCAGAATCAGCAATGTGCAAGTGAGCAGCATACGGGGCAACTTTTTCTACATACTCATGAAAAGATGATTTGTAGTGTCTACAAGCCAACATGGAGTGAGAAACATCGAGGCAAAGACGCATCCCAGTGTCCTTACAAAAATCAACGGTATCATCCGGCTCAACAAATAAGTTTAGGAATAATTGACCACCAAAATACCAAGGGAATGGCGGTAAGGTTTGTCCGATAATTTCAACACCCGAACAATCCAACTTTTGAAAAGAATCCCACAAGGTTTCATATCGTTTCTTAATTGCATCAGGTGTCAAAAAATCTTCCTTTGTAAATCCACCTAAACTTGCTACTATTAAAGGTTTAGATGATTTGTTGAAAAATGGCTTTAAATTCCGAGTTAACTCAACAACTCTTTGAAGCTCATAAATAGATCGCTCTCTATGAGACTTGGAAGGATTTGATAAATCTAGTAAATGATCTCCGGAAAAGACATCTGGACTATGAACCATAAAGTCCAACTCAAAAGGTTCTTTGAAATAACTCGGGTAGTCTTCATCCATATCCTTGAAGCTGATATGAAATTCTAAGAAATTTGGATTACTTTTCTTAGACAAATATTCAAAATCATGCCACCTGACAGGAATACCCCATTTTCTTTTGGGGTGGTAACTTCGTGCTTTAAAAGAATTTTCTCTTAGATCACTTTCAAAAAAATAATCACCTGCACCAATATCCCTATTGGCTTTTTTCCCTAATAGATCTTGCAAGCGATTCGGTTGCAACCCCTTGCCTGGACTTTTAATAATAATATCTTGTGGGCAAATCTTTTGACCTTTTTGAACTTTTCGCCCGGCAATAATACTCTTGGCTAAATTTGCCCGGTTCATAATTTCCCCTTGCGTCGGAGTACGAGTGGAACCATCTCCCATTGCTTCCTCTATATTTCGAATTGCAGAAACCATTTCCGAAAATTCTTCAGGAAGCAAGCTGACCTTATGGTCATTTCCTTCCCAATCTTTATCCAATGTAATATGTTTTTCTATTATTTTTGCTCCTAGAGTAACTGCTGCAATAGGGACATAGATACCTCTTTCATGACCTGAATATCCCACGATTCCACTACCTAGTTGCTCTAGTTTTTTTAGGTAGTTCAAATGGACATCCTTCATCGGAGGGGGGTAGGTCGAGTTGCAATGCAATAAGATGAAAGGGCAACCAGTTTTCTTCAAAAATTTGGTACTGGTTGAGATTTCACTCTCAGTTGACATGCCTGTTGACATTAAAAGTGGTTTATGAGACTCAGCTAAAATTTTAAGGAAAGGTAGATTTGTCATATCGGCTGACGCAATTTTGTATGCATCCATACCATAGTCTTCCAAGACCTTATAGCTCGATGTTTCCCAAGGGGTACATAATGGTGTAATATCAAGCTCTTTACAGTAATCGAAAAGCTTGATCATTTCATCAGTCTCTAATTCAAAGCGATTGAGTAAGTTGAAGGTGTATTGTACACCAAGGTCTTCTCCTTTGCCATGATTTGAGCCTGTATCCCTGTAAAGAGATTTTAAATCTCTCATTTGAAATTTGGCACAGTTTGCACCAGCTTCCTTAGATTTTTCTATTAGGGTTTTTGCCCGATCAAAAGATCCATTATGGTTGAGTCCAATCTCTGAAATTATGAAGCAGGCAGAATTTGGGCTAATCTCAAAATTACCGATTCTCAGACCTTCGTCTGGACGGGATCTCCTGAGAATTCTTGATATTTTGCCACGATTATCAAATAATGGTAAAAAATGAATCTGTCCATTAAGGTATTTCTTTAATTTTTCGACATCATCATGGATGGATGCAGATTTAAAGTTAGGATTAGTTGCCACTTTAACTGGGAGGCTCATATCAACCTTCTCCCCGCTTAGAAGCCATCGCCTAAAATCTCCATCTGTTAGGATACCGGTAGCGACTCCTCCAGCAGTAACAGATAAAACAAATCTACACTTATTTTTATCTATTTTTCTAACGGCATAATCAAGTGAATCATCTTCAAGGACAATATAGGGCTCGATTATTCTATCGATTACAATATTACCCATTTTTATTAATTTTCAGTTTGCTGTATAAAAAATCAGCAACAGCCTTGTGCCCATTTGGCCCCCAATGGGGGTCACTTTTGTAATAGAGTAATTTTTCAGAATTTAGACCTTGGATGTAACTACCGAAATCAAGATATTCCACCTTGTTTTCAGAGCAAAAATTCTTAATTTCTGTTTCAATCCCACCGAGCGGTAAGATTGCATTTTCCATATGAAAATGCTTGCGCGCTAAAGATGTTTCTTTCTGATCAATATTCCAACCAAAAGGCACATACAAAATAGAAAGTTTAATATTTCTATCCGAACAATGCTCTTTGATCCTAAGGAGAAATTTCATTGACAATTCCACATTAGTTTTTGTTTCGATATCCCACAATTCATTGCTTCTGGATAGACAAATGGACTCTTTGACTTGATCCTTTACGGTGTTATCAGCATCCAATCTCTTATCTAATGTTTCGCGTACGGTATCTGGTGGAATTAGTAATAATTCTTCCAACTCTTGTTGTGTAAATTGTTTGAATTCAGGAATAGATCGAAAGTTATAGTTCTTGTTTAAGCCTTTGAAATGAACATAAATATTCTTTAATAATTTAAATAGTTGTAGTTTGTTTAATTGTTTTTCAAAGATCGTGCGATCTTGAGTGCTGGAAACCTCGAACGAAACTGGATCACCTTGATCATTGAATTTAGCCACCTTTGCATAAGAGGCATCAGATCTAGAGTATGATAAACCAAAAAAGTCATTAGGGACTATAAATAAGACGATGTGGTCCGGAGCCAGTGAAAATCCAATCTTGAGCAACCAATTAAGCTCTAATAGTGGTGACCAACTGCTTATGCCCTTTTGAATAATTTCACATTCCGGACCAAATTTCTCATTCAATAGACTTCCGACAGTGAATTTTGCATCTACTTCCTCTGCCTCTATGAAAGAATCTCCCAGTAATAAAAGCCTAGGACTTTTTTTAATCGAAATTTCTGCACCTCTAATCCCTAAGGAGTTGATTTTGTTGTATACAGGTTTGAACTCATCTAAGTTAGTGGGGTAGCGAAGGAACTCTTGGGATGATCTGTAATCGTGATGATATTGTTTATTGATCACATACACCGAATCTCCGGATTTATTTATTAGGTTATCAGTCGGTAAAGGGAATATTGGAAGAAAAAATAAAAGAAAAACTTCCGATATTATTAAACCAATAATAATCATATATATTTTTGTATAAATTCTTCTAATCGAAAAATTCATATCGAAATTTTCTAAATATGTTTATTAATTTTAATTTTTTAACTGAATTAATGGATAAAGATCTAAAATTAGATATAAAGTTTTTAAATTTAATTAAAATTCTCGATCGTTCGGTACGCTTTAAGTAATCTAAAACCTCTTTATAGTCGTTTTCTAATTTTATAGATTTATTGTTCTCAGATTTTACGAAAATTGACTTTACAAATTCATTTCCAATTTGAAGTTCAAAACCATTAACTTTCATCACATTTATTAATGATCTTAATGAAAAGTGATATACATGTGCATTTTGGAAATACTTCATTAAATCAAGATCATATTGATTGTGAATATTTTTTACACTCGGAACCTCCACATAAAGAACTCCATGCTGAGGCAATACATTACTAATTATTCTACATTCAGCTTTGATATCAAGAATATGTTCAAAGACATGACTGTATATAATAATATCTGGTTCCCAAGGTAATTTAACGAGGGACAAATCGCCATGAAATATTTCTAAATTATAATATTTACTGCCATATTTAATTCCTTCAGAACCATAATCGCAACCAAATACCTGACAATTGTATGTATCACGAAAATGAGACAAAGTTCCACCTGATCCACAGCCAACTTCAAGGATTTTTTTATCATGAATCTCATAACCATTGTCGAGAAAAAATCTTGCAATCTCATTTCCACGATACAACTGCCTTCTGTAAAGATCCTCTAATGGCATGTCCAGTCCATGATATAGAGAACGGTATTCACAATCATAAAATTTCATATACGATTGTAAAGTCATTCTTGGGCTTGTAAAAATCAATCCACATTCTGTACAAATTACAATAGGGCATTTAAGTCCATATCTATCCTTCCAAGCAAGAGGTTTGCTATTAGAATTTCTACAGCAACCGCATTTAACAGTCTCAAATTTATAAAACCCGTCGCGTACTTTAAGGTTTATTTGATTACGTAATCTTTTTTGTAAATCATTAAGTACAAGCGTTTCTTTGCCGTTATCTTTATATCGATTCGAGAACACTTTATTTCTGATGTAGATTATGTTGATTGAAAATAGAAACCTTGATCATTTTATTATTTGCTTATACTGTACAATTAAATTCCTTTAAATGTAGAGGAATAAAGGAACTTCTATTCTATTTTAAGAGTATTCCAATCCAAAGGAATAAATAATGATCCAGGTCGACTACTACGTGTACTATTATGATCAGTAATCTCGAATGAAATTATGTCATAGTAATGATTTTTCTCATGAGTAATCTGGTTGTATATTCCGATTGAAACTGAGTATTGATCAGAGGCTAATAATGGATTGGGTATTTCAGGAGTAAATTGATACTCACCAGTTTTACATGGTTTTTGATTATTCTTGTTATCATTGATGTCTGAAAATAAAACAATCTCTCCGATTCCGTTCTTAATGATTAAAGATATAATTATATTATCAATTTCGACATTAAGAAAAATTCTGATTGATATAAAAATTTTTTCATATGGAGTTATTTGAGAATCGATATTTTTTTTATCTTTATTTAAGAGACTGACGCTAATTAATTGTGCCTCCCGATCCTGATTGTTCTCGAATTGAACAAAACCATTTAATTCCTCAATCGTGCTTTGATGATATCCCTTAACAACATCTTTGATATCACCATATTTTACAAGTCTACCTTCTTCTAACCATATGCCTTTAGTGCACAATCTATTAATCAATGACATATTATGACTGACGATTACAATAGTCAGTCCATGTTGAGACACTTCCGACATTCTCTGAATACATTTGTTCTGAAAAGCTAGATCTCCAACCGCCAATACTTCATCTATGATTAAAATTTCGGGATTTAAAAATGCTGCAACAGCAAATGCTAAACGAACATACATTCCACTGGAATAACGCTTAACTGGAGTGTCAATAAATTGATCTAATTGAGCAAAAGAAACAATATCCTGAAAGCGGTTATCAATTTCATTTCTATTTAGACCATGTATAGTGCCATTTAAATAAACATTTTCTCTTCCAGTTAAATCAGGATGAAATCCGGTTCCAATTTCCAATAAGGAACTAACTCTTCCTCTTAACTTAGCATCTCCAAGCGTAGGTTCGGTAATTCGACTAAGGATTTTCAACAAGGTTGACTTCCCTGCACCATTCTTTCCGATAACGCCCAAAATTTCTCCTGCGTTGATATCAAAAGAAATGTCTTTTAAGGCCCAAAATTGGTTTATTGTTTTGTTTTTCTGCTTCTCAACGATTGGTCCAGATTTCTCAAAGTGTTTTAACTTTCGAGAATCTAGATATTCAGATTTTGTAAAAAACCTATGCCATATGCGACCTAAGTCTTCGGCAAATGAACTCGCTCCAAAACTGCCCAAGCGGTAGCACTTAGACAAATTATTAACTTCTAAGATCGGTTTAGGCATGATTTGAGAAGCATGCAGTCCGCCACATAAAACAAGATGCAGTGCTGGTTAATCGCGAAAATTTCAAAGAAAACAACTATGAATTGATTTTAAGGGATCAAATTCCTGTGCTTGTAAATTATGTAACTCTAAGTCCATTTTTCGAAACGTAAAAGAGACATTCTCGGGGTTATATTATTATCGAGTTGGTCTTGAGGGTTGGCTCAGACATAATCTACATACGTCCTTTGAGTCTTGTCGTAGAGCACTATTCCAAGGAAAGCGATTACCAAGGTAATACTGACTGAAGATAGAGCAAGTTCTATGGAAACGGACCCTTTCCCTAGTAACAAGACCCGGTAGCTTTCGACAATGAATGAGAGTGGGTTAAACATCATTATCCATTTGAGCTTCTCAGGCACTTCGCTGAGTGGATAAATAATAGGACTGACATACATTAGAAATTGCATGACAAGTCCGCCCACTTTAGCGAGATCCCGGTACTTCACGGTAAGTGCTGACATTAGAAGACCAACACCTATCGCGAGGAGAGCTGATTGAAAAACAAGTAATGGTATAAAACAGGCATAGGGTGTGATGCCAAAAGAAGCGTTTTCACCGAGGTGAATCTTGAAAGCCATGTAAACAATCATGAATACGATCAGTTGAAGCAGAAAGGCAAATAAGTTTGTAACGCAGACTGCTACAGGTGGAATTATTCTCGGAAAATAAACTTTACCGAACAATCCGACATTTGATTGCAAGGCGTTGGAATTGGATCCGTATGTGCTGGCAAAGTAATTCCAGCCTAACATTCCTGTTTGGTAAAAAAGAAACACAGGTAATCCGTCTGTTGGAAGTTTTGCAACCATTCCAAATATTACGGTAAATACTCCAGTACCTAAAAGCGGTTGGGCTACAAGCCAAAAAGGCCCCAATACGGTTTGCTTGTATTGGGCAACAAAATCGCGGCGAATGAGAAGAATTAAAAGATCCCGGTATTGCCAAATCTCCTTAAGGTTGATGTCACACCAACCTTTTGAGGGTCTAATGTGAATATTATAGGAGTCAGGCACAATTCTAGGTTAAATCAAAATGAGGTTCAGAAAAGCAGAGGCAAATTAACAGTAAATGTAATATTATTGAAATTTAAATATTCCTGCTCAAAAAATTTAATATTATGAAACCAATAATTTAATGAATCTAGCCCTGCTTTCCTTAAAGCATCACGAATTCATAGGTGTTCGTGGCGGAGAAGGGCACATAACAAAGGATCGAACTGAGGAGTAATGAAGGGTAGGAAATAGTGGTGGCAACTAGAAGAATATTTTTGATTTGGTTCAAACCAGATTGCTGTTGTAGTTAGAGAAGGATTATTTCCTTAATAGAAAGGAAAGCCAATTATTGTATTAATATCCAGTTGATTACTATGGTGCGAAAGTAATTCCAGGTTGGGGTATTTATTTTTTTAAATTTTAGATATAGAAGCAGATCGATATATCGTCGTACAGCGTTTGACGTAGGTTATTAAGAATGCGTAGAACTTAAAATCTAGAAAAGGGTATAAATAAAAGGTGCGTAGGTACTACTTCCCAAAATAATTAATGCACCGAATAAAAGAAGAGTGAGAATGATTGGCGTAAGCCACCATTTTTTGTTGTATTTGAGCAAAAGATAAAATTCTTTTATGGGACCATTATTTTTTTTCTCCTCACTTATTGAAGCGAAAGACTTTTTGTTATCAGGGTTCATAGGTTAAGAAATTATAATATACTTAATTTTTTTAAGAAAATAGTTTCCTTTAATGCTCTAGGTTCAGGTTTTAGAAACGAAAAAATTTCTTGGTGATGAGTCATAAATTTCATTCAAATTGTGCCACATACACTAGTCAAATTGTCTTTGAGCTGGAAGGAGAGCTTTTTTTTCTGAAAGTACAAGTAATCGATTTTGTTTACTATCTTTTCCCGACCAAAATTAAATCGTGAATTTTTGGGAAAGTTTCACACATAAGTAATGAGTTATGCACAAATAAGTAATACCAAAATTGAAACTGTCAGCTTTATTAAGGTTTTTACAGAAATCTTAAGCATCTCGGCTTTAATTAAAATTGCCTTAAGTACCTCTCGACTGTTTTGACTGTATCGGAATCATGCCAATAGCTTTTTTTACTTTTCCTCGTTCCTCGGAAATCGTTTTTTCTGAAAAGCCGAATAATTAACGAGTAAGGGGATAGAATGAGATAAAAGAAGATGGGTAAAACAGTCCAAATGATCAACTTATCAATGAAGACCAATAGCATAGACCAAACTGAGCAAATCAGATTACCGAGAGTAATTGAAAGTAATCCCAAGAGACCAAGGGAGCACCCAGTTATTGAAATTAAAGCCCATAGAAACCAACTCCAATTCTCGTGCACTCCAAAAAAAAATAGGATTGAAGTCCAAGCAACTCCAATTAGGGGAGAAAAAAACAAAAGTTTTTTGGCAATATTTTTTCTGTCTTCATCTCTAGGAGTTTGCACCTTTTTCATAATAATTTTTTTGGGATTCTTTTAATCAAGCGAAAAACTAGCCAGGTATTTGGCTTTAGAATTATAATTTTTCTTCGGTTGTTCGCTTTTGTATAGAACGAAATCTTCTATGACCAAAACATCCATCTCAGTTGAAATGAAGCAGCGATAGGCATCCTCTGGAGAGCATACGATCGGCTCACCTCTGATGTTGAAACTTGTGTTTACGATGACTCCTGAACCGGTTAATTTCTTGAATTTCCGAATCAATCGGTAGTATCTTTTGTTTCTGGATTCACATACGGTTTGGATTCTAGCTGACATATCCACATGAGTTATTGCCGGAAGTGAAGATCGTTTTACATTAACTCGTTTGAGAAGATTCGGGTCGGAAGCCATAATGCCATCTTCATACTCGGATAATTCGCAGGCTAATTCGTCATTTATGGGAGCTACGATAAGCATATAGGGAGAATCCATCTTAAGTTGAAAATAAGAATCTGCATCTTCAGCCAATACAGAGGGAGCGAAGGGGCGGAAAGATTCCCTATATTTAATGCTTAAATTCATCTTGGACTGCATCTTTTCGCTCCGAGCATCTCCGATGATACTTCGATTTCCGAGAGCTCGAGGGCCAAATTCCATTCGCCCTTGAAACCATCCGACAATTTTATCGTTGGAAATTTCAGAAGCAACTTCATGAAGTAAATCATCCTCGCAATCAAAGAATGCATAGGGTACTTCAATTCGTTCAAGAAATTCCTTGATTGATTCATTTTTACAACTCGGACCAAGATAAGACCCTGACATGGAATCACTTTGGATTGGGATTCTTTTCTTCTCTAGTAATTGATGGTGTATGAATAAGGCTGCTCCTAATGCACCACCGGCATCTCCAGATGCTGGTTGAATCCAGATTTTTTCAAAAATCCCTTTTTCAAGCAACTTGCCGTTAGCTACGCAATTTAGGGCAACACCTCCTGCAAGACAGAGATTTTTTTGACCGCTTGTATCTCTTGCAAAAGTTGCCATTCTCAAAACAATCTCTTCTGTTACTACCTGAATTGAAGCAGCCAAGTTCATTTCCCGCTCCGTAATCTCCATTTCAGGTTTTCTAGGAGGCCCCCCAAATAAATTCGCGAACTTATGGTTTGTCATGGTCAAACCTTGGCAGTAATTGAAAAACTCGATGTTCATCGAAAAGGAACCATCCTCCTTCAAATCTAAAAGTTCATCCAGAATCAATTGTTTGAAAACCGGTTTGCCATAAGGAGCCAAGCCCATGAGCTTATATTCACCTGAGTTTACCCTAAAACCGCAAAAGTAAGTGAAGGCACTGTAAAGAAGACCTAGGGAATGAGGGAATTTCAGAGATTTCAGTAATTTGATTTTGTTTCCGGTTCCTATTCCGATGGTTGCGGTTTCCCATTCTCCAACTCCATCCATGGTAAGGATCGCAGCATCTTCAAAAGGGCTTGGGAAAAAAGCACTTGCGGCATGAGATTCATGATGTGTTAGGAAGGCAATCGACTTTTGGTAAGACTTCCCGAGTTCACGCCTGATTTCTCTAGGAAGATGAAGTTTTTCCTTCAACCATTGGGGCATCGCCGCCATAAAGGAGCGAAGTCCGTAAGGGGCAAAGGAGAGATAGGTTTCCAATAACCTATCGAACTTAAGAAAAGGCTTTTCATAGAAAACAACATGATCAAGCTCTCCAATCGAAATATCTCCAGCATTTAAGCAATATTCAATGGACTGACTAGGAAAGGACGAATCATGCTTGATTCTAGAAAATCGCTCTTCTTGTGCAGCTGCTATGATAATCCCATCGTCCCCGATAAGTGCAGCGGCACTATCATGGTAAAAAGCGGAAATACCTAAAATCTTCAAAGCAGGAATATTAAATGTAATATCATTTTACGAAACTTAGCCGCCTGTTCGCCAATGCTTGGAGTTTGTTGACCGCAGTCTGCTGGGAATCGACATTGGCAATAGACAAAGCTATCATAGTGCCTCCTACATTTCGGTTACCCTCCAGTGCGGACTTTATTCTACCCTTGAAGTTGTATCCGCCACTCGGAAAGAGATTAGGCTGGTCAGGAGGGATTTTCTTTGGCCAAAACGAACGGAAGACGAAAAGCTTGCGATCATTTTTCGAAAATTCATAAGCTTCAAAGAGGACATCCTTGTCGATTATCCGAATAGGGATTAAGCTTGGATTTCCTCCGGGTTTAGGCGCGATTTGCATAAGTCCCGTAAGAGGAAGGCAGGACTCTGGGGAATGAGTCGAAAGAACTGCTGTGCATGCACCTCCCGAGTCCCAATTCGCTTCAAACAATTGCCAATATTCATCATTCGGATTGATGTGGAAACCTCCCTTGTGAGGAGAAAAAACCAATCTGTATTTTTCTTGCCATTGTATGGAAGAAGCTTCTTTAAAATGCAATTGAGCCGCAACTTGCCGAGAAATGTCTTGTCGGATTGTCATAATTTCCGAATCCTTTAAATCCATACTGATTGCAGGAAGGCTTTCCATTTTATCCTCATGAATGGAATAGTGATATTCAACCCCTAAGACTGTCCCCGTGACGATTGTAATTATTGCCAAACTGAATGCTATTGGAGGGGAAAATCTTAGGTTTGTCCAATTTGTTGCGTTGGTTCCCATGGTATGCAAGAAAAGGCCTCCTTTTGCCGTTCTTGCTAAAAGTAAAATAATCACAAAGATCGTACCCGTTTCTATCCAACCCACAACATCGTGAAGATTTGGTGCTTCCCAATCACCAATCGAAAATAAAGTTCTTTCTAAAAGTTCGCCCTTACCTTTTATCTTGATGTAGGATAAACTAAATGCTCTTCCCAAATTTAAGCAGAGGGCAATTAAAACTCCGCTCAA
>MDTA01177480.1_pt1 | contig 18427 bp, 15 predicted proteins | sample 811151 | NCBI WGS metagenome assembly MDTA01 (sample SAMN05326648, study PRJNA326480) | marine metagenome | isolation source: seawater | place: Indian Ocean: South | collected 2010
AGTTCTCCGTCACGCCAGACGATGGCGGCCACGGCGTCGCCGTCGTTTGCGAGGTTCCCAGGTGAAGAAGACAAGCAATGTACTCCGTCGAGCTTGCGGCAATCCCGGTTGCACGTTCAGGATCCACACAGGATTTCCATTTTACTGGAGTCGGCGTCTGCGTTGGCTTCCCATTGAGCCAAGCGAACCGTAGATGTTGAGCCAAGCGAACCGTAGATGGTCAAGCCATGCGAAACGTAGATACGCTTATTCATGCCGCCTGGGTACTGCCAGTCGCCCCGGAGCATCAGGAACTCGCTGATCACAGCGTCGCCATTACCGACGGCCGGATCGTCGATATCGGGCCGCGCGCCAAGCTACAGACGCGCTATACCGCCGCACAGTCTTACGAATTAGACGACCACGTATTGATTCCGGGCCTTATCAACGCCCATACGCACACGGCCATGAGTCTATTCCGAGGTATGGCGGACGACCTGCCGCTAATGGAGTGGCTGCAGGAGCATATCTGGCCAGCCGAGGGCCGCGTCGTGGGGCCTGAGTTTGTGCGAGACGGTGCACAGCTTGCGATGGCTGAGATGATGTTGGGCGGCACCACCTGTTTCAACGACATGTATTTCTTTCCCGACCAGGTTGGCAAGGCCGCAGTTGATGCCGGCATGCGCGCCACATTGGGGCTGATCTTGATCGACTTCCCCACCGTGTGGGCCAAAGACGCGGCTGACTACATCGCCAAGGGACTGGCATTACCCGATGAATTCAGACATCAGCCACTGCTGAGCACCACGTTTGCGCCGCACGCGCCTTACACGGTGTCGGACGAGCCCCTGATGCGTATCCGCACATTGGCGGACGAGCTTGAATTGCCCATTCACATTCACGTACACGAGACCGCGGGGGAAGTTGCTGGCGCGGTTGAGGCTACTGGTCGCCGACCGCTGGCGCGACTGGCCGCGCTGGATTTGCTGAGCCCACGTCTGATGGCTGTGCATATGACACAGCTGGAAGCCAATGAGATCGAGCTGGTCGCCGATCAGGGTGCGCACGTTGTGCACTGTCCCGAATCCAATCTCAAACTGGCGAGCGGATTTTGCCCCGTGGCGGAACTCACATCTGCCGGCGTAAATGTCGCGTTGGGCACGGATGGAAGTGCCAGCAACAATGACCTGGACATGCTGAGTGAAATGCGCACCGCTGCACAGCTCGCGAAAGCCGTGAGTAATGACGCGGCCGTCATCCCGGCGGCGAGCGCACTCCGGATGGCAACGCTGAACGGTGCCGAAGCGCTTGGACTGGACCACGTGGTCGGCTCTATCGAAGTGGGCAAGGCCGCTGACCTGGTTGCTGTGAACCTTTCCGACCTGGCGACGCAACCCGTCTACTCAGCGACCTCCACCCTGGTGTACGCAGCTTCCCGCCACCAGGTGAGCGATGTCTGGATTAACGGCAAAAGTGTCGTGCGTGGTCGCGAGTTGTGTACTCTGGATGCGCAACATCTGCGCGCGCGGGCCCGCGAGTGGCGCGATAGGATCGCAACCGGGGCGAACACATGAAGCAACGACGGACTGAATCGACGACGAGCCACACGTTTACGCAATGAATATTGACGAAAGAGAGATCGCGCAGTTTGACGAGCTGTCATCCCGCTGGTGGGACGAACAGGGGCCTCTGCGTACGCTACATGAACTGAATCCAGCCCGCGTCGGTTATGTCGTCGAGCGGATGACGGGACGCACAGTGGCCGATCCAACCGCGACCAGTTCGGCGCTTGCGGGAACGCGCACACTGGACGTCGGCTGTGGCGGTGGCATCCTGTCCGAGGCACTCGCCTGCCACGGCGCACGTGTCACCGGCATCGATCTCTCATCTGAAGCGTTGTCAGCGGCGCGCCTGCATCTGTACGAATCCAACGTTGCTGTCACTTACGAACAAGTCAGCGCGGAGGACTTTGCCGCAAGCCATCCTGCCAGCTTCGAACTGGTGACGTGCCTGGAACTGCTTGAGCACGTACCCGATCCGGAGTCCACGGTCGCCGCGTGTGCGGCAGCCGCGGCGCCAGGTGGACAAGTGTTCTTCTCGACCATCCACCGCAACGCGAAAGCTTATGCGCTGGCGGTGGTTGGCGCGGAATACGTCATGGGCCTGCTGCCGCGCGGTACGCACGACTATGCGCGCTTTATCAAACCATCGGAGCTGGACGCGGCCGCCCGCCGGCATGGACTGGCGCTTAAACACCTAGCAGGGATGGCTTACAACCCCTTGACACGTCGGGCACACATCACCCAAGACGTGTCCGTCAACTATCTCGCCCACTTCGAAAAGCGTTGAACGCCCGACTACCGCCGCGGCCGCGCGCGGTATTGTTTGACCTTGACGGCACGCTAGCCGACACCGCGCCGGACCTGATCGCGGCCGTTGAGCGTGTCTGCGGAGAGGAAGGCCAGCCGCCGCTGGCCCCCGAGGTCCTGCGTCCGCTGGTCGGCCAAGGTGGTGGAGCGATGCTGAGGCGCACTTTTGGGCAACTCACGAAACCGCGATTCCAAAGGCTGCTCGCACGTTTCATCGCGCACTATTGCAGTCACATTTGTGACCACACCACGCTATTCCCGGGAATGAGCGAGGCGCTGGGCCGGCTGCACGCCGCAGGCATTCCCTGGGGCATCGTCACCAACAAGCCCCATGCGATGGCGTGCTCGTTGATGTACCTTCTGGCCACGCCGCCGGGCTGTATCGCGCTGCTTGGAAGTGGGGCCGCGGCCCGTGCCAAACCCTATCCCCACGGGTTGCGCTTCGCGGCCGAAATGGCCTCGGTGCCGCCACAGTCATGCTGGTACGTGGGCGATGATCTGCGCGATGTACAAGCCGCTGCGGCTGTGCCCATGGTCAGCGTCGCAGCCGGCTGGGGATACATAAAGGCGGACGAGGACTGGCGACACTGGGGTGCGGATGTCTGCTGCACAACGGTCGCCGAATTCGACCAACTGCTCAGCCGCGCTATCGGTGAATAGCGGCTATCATGAAACGATGACAGCAGACACCCATCAAAATTATGTTGCCCCTGCGGACCTGCTCACCGGCCGCGTGATTCTGGTCACCGGCGCAAGCGCAGGTATCGGGCGCGAAGCGGCACTGCAATACGCGAGGCATGGCGCTACGGTGGTGTTGCTTGGCCGGCAGGTATCCGCACTCGAGACGCTTTATGACGAAATCCTGTCGACGGGCGGATCAGAGCCGGCCATCTATCCGCTGGACCTGAGCGGCGCGTCGCCACACGACTACGACGAGCTCGCATCAAGATTGACCGAGGCACTGGAAGGTGTTGATGGCATCTTATTGAACGCGGCCATGCTTGGGACCATAGCGCCTGTGGAATTTTCTGACGCCGAGGAATTTGTTCAGGTCATGCATACGAACGTGACCAGCTCATTTCTGTTGGTGCGTGCGCTGCTACCACACTTGAAGACCCGCGAAGATGCGGCCGTGTTGCTCACGACCTCCGGCGTTGGCCGCAAGGGCCGGGCATTCTGGGGTGCATACGCAGTCAGCAAGTTTGCGACCGAGGGCCTGATGCAGGTACTAGCGGATGAGTGTTCAGACACCGGCGTCCGCGTGAACTGCGTCAACCCGGGCGCCGTGCGCACGAAAATGCGGGCGACGGCGTTCCCGGCGGAAGACCCGAACACGTTGGTAGAGCCTGCCGCAGTCATGCCCACGTATTTGTGGTTGATGGGTCCCGATAGCCACCATGTGCGTGGTCAGTCACTGAACGCGCAGGCTCCGAAACCATAAAGTGACGGTGGTCACACTCGACTTGGGCCCACATCAAACTACGCCAGCAACACAACAACGACGTGCGTGAAGTCTTACTCTTGTACTCGGAAGAGTGTGCGGAGCTTGCGCCTCATCGTGGCGTGCGGTTCGCACCACATGAGCACAACCCGTTCATCGACATCGGTGGCAGCGCGAAATCCGCGTGCGAATAAGCCGCGTGAGAATAAGACGTTGTATTGCCTGAACGCACACTGGTACGTCTTTGGTTCATGCGAGCTGAACCATTCACCCACGACGAGATCGCGACTCTCGACACCCTTATCCCCAACATGGACTATCCGCTGCGTGATGCGCTGAAGCACCAGGAAGTGCAGATGCAGGCAAACAGCAGTTCGCTGACAGGCCTGCGGAACCGCGCCAGCCTGCAGGGGCGTCCTGGGACGCGCGGACGCGGCACTCGAACAAGCGAAAAATCACGTCGAAATCGGGTTTGCGTTGCGACCGCCCCGGACGCTGGCAACAACTGACGACACAGCACGACGCGTCTAGTCTCCGACCAGCGCGCGGAAACCGTCCTCATCGATAACCTCGATGCCCAGAGACTCGGCTTTAGCGAGCTTGGATCCGGCCTCTGCGCCAGCGACCACCAAATCCGTCTTTTTCGAGACGCTACCGGTCACTTTTGCGCCGAGCGCTTGCAAGCGTGCTTTTGCGTCGCCGCGCGGCATCGTCGAGAGCGTGCCTGTGAGGACAACCGTTTTGCCCGCGAGCGGCTGCTCACCCGGTCCTTCCAAGTCGATATCAGGCCAGTTCACGCCAGCTTTCTGGAGCGCTGCCAACAACTGCTGATTATGCTCATCAACAAAATACTGATGCACGTGCCCCGCAACAATAGGTCCGACGTCCGGCACGGCCACCAGATCTTCCTCGCCAGCCTGCTTTAATGCTTCCAACGTGCCAAAGTGCATGGCTAACGCCTGCGCCGTGGACTCGCCGACATCGTTGATACCAAGCGCGTACAACATGCGCGGCAATGTGGTGGTTGCCGATTTCTCGATGGCATTCAGCAGGTTGGTAGCTGATTTCTCCGCCATCCGTTCCAGACTCTCGACGTCGGCAACACTCAACCCGAACAAGTCCGCCGCCGTATCAACAAGACCAACGTCCACTAACTGATCCACCAGCTTGTCGCCGAGACCTTCTATATCCAGGGCACGGCGAGACGCGAAGTGACGAATCACCTCTTTCTTCTGTGCGCTGCAATTGCGACCGGCAGTACAACGGGCGACAACCTCACCTTCCGGCCGCTCAACGGGCGCGCCGCATGCCGGGCATTCCGCAGGTGCGGCATAAGGCTCCGAACCTGTCGGCCGGCGCTCAAGCACAACACGCAGCACCTGCGGGATGACATCCCCTGCACGCCGCACCACCACCTCGTCCCCGATACGAATATCCTTACGTTCAATCTCATCAAAGTTGTGCAGCGTGGCATTGGTTACCGTAACGCCGCCCACATGTACCGGCTCCAGTCGTGCGACCGGCGTAATCGCGCCTGTCCGGCCAACCTGGACTTCGATATCTTCAACACGGGTCAGCGCTTCCTCGGCCGGAAACTTATGCGCGACGGCCCAACGGGGCGCCCGCGAGACAAACCCCATGGTGATCTGCTCGGCGACCCGATTGACCTTGTACACTACGCCATCAATCGCATACCCCAACCCGGCCCGACGCGCAGAGATATCGCGGTAGTACGCGAGACAGCCTTCTACCCCTCGCACGACACGCGTCTCTGGCGAAACCCGGAACCCATACTTGGCTAGCATGGCCAGCATCTCCGAATGGCGTTCGGGCACCGCCACACCGTCTACCTCACCCAGGCCATAACAGTACATAGTTAACGGCCGTGTCGCGGTGACGCGCGGATCCAGCTGGCGCAATCCGCCCGCCGCTGCATTGCGTGGGTTGGCGAAGCTCTTCTCTCCTCGGGCAGCCTGCGCCTCGTTTAACGCGGCGAAGCCTGCGTCCGTCATGTACACCTCACCACGCACCTCCAGCACTGGCGGTGGTGCGCTGCCCATCAGGCGCAACGGGATCGCGCGAATCGTGCGCGCATTGGCCGTGACATCCTCGCCACGCTCGCCATCCCCACGGGTAGCGGCGCGCACAAGCTCGCCCGCTTCGTAGCGCAGGCTAATCGCAAGCCCGTCAAGCTTGGTCTCGGCGCAGTAGTCCACCTGTTCAACCTCGAGCCGCTCGCGCGCGCGCCGGTCGAAGTCAGCAACCTCCTCCTCCGCAAACGCGTTACCCAAAGACAGCATGGGCACGGGATGCAGGACCTCCGCAAATGCGGACGACGGCGTCGCGCCAACCCGTTGTGTAGGCGAGATTGAGGACGCCAGGGCCGGGTAGTCACGCTCAAGCTTTTCCAGCTCGCGAAACAGCTGGTCGTATTGCGCGTCACTAACGCTCGGATCATCAAGCACGTAATAACGATGGTTGTGTTCGGTCAGTTGCTCGCGCAACTCCGAGGCGCGCTCATTGGCCGCGGACGGTATCGAATAGCTCATAATGTCTAGTCGTTATTGGGTCGCGCTGGGGACGCGTTGTAAGCGGTTGAAGTCAACCACCTGGTCACGCAGATGATTCAGCGCTTGTGCGTTCAACGTGCTGCGCGCTTCGTCCAGAATCTCACCATCCAACTCACGCGCCAGGCTCTGGGCGGCGGCAAACATCAGTTCCAGCACAACGGTGCCGTCCTCGGCGCTCGGCAAGCGCATGAACATCGTCAGCCCGGGAGTCTCATAGCTGGCGTCGTCGAGTTCATCAAACGTACCAGGTTCGATTGCCTTCGCGACGCTGAACACGGGCCGGTCCGCTTCCAACGACAACCCGTAGTGGTGGTAGATGTTCATATCACCAAACAGCAGCCCGGCGCGGCCGAGCGCACCTTTGAGCTTGCGACCGTCAAAGTTGCGCCGATCGGGCTGCATGATATGCAGCACGATAATGAGTTCTTCTTCCGGAGCATCCGCCTGTTCGCCCGGCTCCATCACATTGGCTGGGGAGTCGGCCGATGAAGTATCAGCCGAGCGTGCAGTGAGTGGCCCCAGGCCATCCAGGTCGAGCTGCCCTTGCTGATACGGTTTTGGCGCGACGTCAGACGTGCTCGGCGCTGGCTCAACCGAAGCTGCAACTCGCGCGCGGTCCGGTTCCAGCGTAGATGACAAAAGGTCCAGATCGCCCAACGGCACATCATCGTCATTTCGGGCAGACACAGGGTCACGGCCATGCGCCTCCTTGCGCAACCCGTCGAGGGGGGATGCGGCAAGAGGGGATTCAGCAAGAGGGGATTCAGCGTATGGATTGACGTCCATGGCCGACCAGTGGCTGTCATCCTGCCTGCAGCCAGAGTGCTCCGGCGCGAGCTCGGTGAAGTCGTCATACGAATCAGTCGAGGGACGAAACTCGTCATCGAGAAGTGGGTCACGCGGCCTGTGCTCGGGCGTTTTCCCCGACACCTGACCCGCAGGTACTGCTGCCGGCCGCTGTGCCGCCCGCCGCCTACGCAGCAATTCACGCAGGTAAATGCCGACAATGAGCACGACGCACAGGACCAGCAAACTCAGGCGCAGCTCGTCCATCTCGCTACCTCGCTAGGAATGTCAAGTTCGCGAATCACACCCGGCCATTGCTCCATTCAGGTCCCCAACTTCTTCTCGCCGAACCCATTGTCGCGGTCCGCCAATCCGCCGCGCAACGTTGGACAACACAATGCGTGACGCGGTTTCAAGCTTCAGGCGCCGCCGAAGCATCCGGGGTGGCCAATGTGGTCCGTCTAAGTGTCCACCATGGCAACGGCGTCATCGATGTCGACCGCCACCAGCCGCGAAACGCCCGGCTCGTGCATCGTCACTCCAATCAGCTGCTGCATCACTTCCATCGTGACCTTGTTGTGGGTCACGACCAGCATCTGCACCTGCTCGGCCATCTCCCTCACCAGTTCACTAAAGCGCGATACGTTGGCGTCATCCAACGGAGCATCGACCTCGTCCAACAGACAGAACGGCGCAGGGTTCAGGTCGAACATCGCGAAGACCAGAGCCACAGCAGTGAGAGCCTTCTCACCACCAGACAGCAACTGAATACTGGAGTTACGTTTTCCAGGCGGTTGCGCCATGACGGAGACGCCCGAGTCCAGGACGTCTTCCCCCGTCAGCTGCAAATGCGCGCGGCCGCCGCCAAACAGTTTGGGGAAACGTTCGGACAAGCCTTGATTCACCTTCTCAAAGGTTTCCTTAAAGCGCGCCCGGGTCTCACGATCAATACGCTTGATAGCCGCTTCGAGCGTCTCCAATGCTTCTTCCAGGTCGGCATGCTGCGCATCCAGGTACTCTTTGCGCTCGCTCGCCTCGGTGTGCTCCTCGATGGCCGCAAGATTGATGGCACCCAGACGATGGATACGCCGGCCGAGTTCCTCCAGACGCTGCACCCATGCCTCTTCGCCTGGCTCCTCGGCGCCCTCATCACTCGCCTTTTCCGCGAGCGCCGCGAGGATTGCCTCCGGCGCCTGCTCTGCCGCGGCAAGCTGCTCGCGAACAGTCTCGCGGCGGACCTGGGTTTCCTGCTCGGCCAGCTGTTTCTGGTTAAGAGCGGCCCGCGACGTATCGACGGCCGCTTGCGACTCATTGCGCTTCTGGCTGAGTGCCCGCAGAGCCGCCTCCACCTCCTGCACCTTGTCACGCGCTACCGACAGACCGCGCTCGGCTTCCCGGTGCGACTGCAGCAACGTCTGCAGCTCCGCTTCGGCGCTCGCCAGTGGCGCGCCTTGTTGCGAACGTTCTGCCTTGACCTCGGCGACACGTGCCGTCAGGCGCTCCACTTCTTCAGTGTTACGTCCACGCGACTCCTGTAATGCCTTGATCCGGGTGCGCCATGCTTCCACGCGTAATCCCAGCTGGTAGCCTTCATCGCGGACACGCTGCCATTCGTTGCGCGCGTTTTCGAGATTCTGTCGGTGTTCGTCGCGCGACTCGTTCCAATGCTGACGATTGGCTTCGATGTCCTGTAATGATGAGGTTGCCTCGCTCAGACGGGCGCGCGCGGCACCCAGATCCGTCTCAGCTGTTGCCTTCTGCGCCTCGAGCAGCTCCAGCTCGGCACCCAGAACACCAAAGCGCTTGCGGGCCTGCTCCGCCTCGCGTGCCGCACTCGTCGCCTTCGCATCCGCGCCAACATAGGTCCGATGAGCTTCATTCGCGGCCTCTTGCCTGCCGGCAAGCTGCCGTTCGGCCTGATCGAGTGCGCCGCCTGTCGCCACGACGGTGTTTTCCAGCTCCGTCAGCGTGGCAGCGTGGGCCTTTAGTTCAGACTCAACATCGCGCAGTTGTTGCGCACGGGCGAGAACACCATCGGTTGTCTGCGTCGGCGTATTGCGCGCCCAGTCACCCGCGACGATCAATCCTGATTGCGTAACGATACGCTGCCCCTGGGCCAGACTCGCCCGCTGTGCGATCGCGGACTCATCAGAACTCGCGACGACCACGCCGGCCAACAAGTTCTTCAGCACCTGCGGCCCGGACACCAGATCGGTGAGTGCGGTACCGTCCACTGCAGGCGCACCTGCTGACGTGTGCGCGCCCGCGCTGTCAGTGACCAGGGTGACGGCTGCGTCCGCCAGCCTCGCGAGGTCGCGCATCTCGGCCTCACCCAGCTCGGCTACAACCACCGCTTCCAGTGCCTGTCCCAACGCCGCTTCAACAGCCGTTTCCCAACCTGATGCGACACTGAGCCGCTCCGCCAGTCGCGGTGCGTCGGTCAATCCGTGCTTTGCAAGCCAGGTAGTTGCAGCGTTGTCACTCGCGCCAAGGGCATCGCGTTGCAACGCCTCAAGCGACGCTTTGGTGCCTTCCAGCTGCTGCAGACGGGCTCTCGCCTCGTGCAATGCTGTTTGCGCCTGTTGCGCTTGCTCACGATATTCAGCAACCGCAGCACGCTCGTCCGTCAATGCTGTCGCAGCTGCACCCTCAGCGACCTGCGCAACTTCGCGTTCGCTCGCCGTCGTGCGCGCCTGCGCATCCAATCCTGCGATGTCGATGCCATCACGTTCATGGCCAATACGTGTGCGTCGCTCCGCAGCCTGTTGCAACCGGTCCTCCAGCGCCTCTATCCGACCGCGCTCCGCATGGGCCGCCTGCGATGGTTCCTGCGCCTGGTTTGCGAGCTCCTGCCAACGCGCCTGCCAGTCATGCATACGGCGCTCGTGCTCCGCGCACCGCTCGCGCGCGTCAGACATGGTCTGCTCCAGGCCCTCTAACGCAGGCTCGCCCTCGCGCAAGTTGTCTTCCAGGTCTCCCAACTGCTGTTCGTCCGAGCCAAGACGTGCACGCGCCTGATCCAGCATGTGCTGCTCGCGTGTGAGCGTCTCGTGCAACTGATTCGACTGACGCTTCAGGCTATTGATCGCTTCTTCCGTGCGCGCGACGGACGACGAGGCCTGCAGCACAACGCGATAAGCATCATTGGACGCCTCGGTCGCCGTCCGTTCCAGCTCACGGTTGCGTTCGAGATCCGTTTCAGTCGCGCGTAGCGCCGCAACCGCAGCCTCAACCGCCGTCATGGCCTGACGCACCTCCTGATTGCGCTCGCCCACGAGGCTGTCGAGTGCGCGCCAACGCAACGCCAGCAGCTGCCCTTCGACTTCACGCTCCTCGGCTTTTAAAAGCTTGTAGCGTTCCGCTTGTTTAGCTTGTCGTTCCAGGCGCTGCAGTTGTCGGGCCAGTTCCTCGCGCACGTCGGTCAGACGCTCGAGGTGCTCGCGCGTGTGGCGGATGCGGTTTTCCGTCTCGCGGCGTCGTTCCTTGTAACGCGAGATGCCCGCAACCTCTTCCAGATAGTCGCGCAGTTCCTCGGGACGCGCCTCGATCAGACGCGAGATCATGCCCTGTTCGATGATAGCGTAGCTGCGCGGGCCAAGGCCGGTGCCCAGGAACAGGTCCGTGATATCGCGGCGCCTACAGCGGGTACCGTTCAGCGAATACTGCGAGTTACCGTCGCGCGTGACCTGCCGTTTGACGGAGATATCGGTGTAGGCGGCGTAGCGGTCTCCGAGGCGGCCGTCAGAGTTATCGAACACCAGCTCGACTTGCGCCTGCCCTACGGGTTTGCGTGCGTTGGAGCCATTGAAGATGACGTCTGCCATCGAATCGCCGCGCAGGTGACGCGCCGAGCTCTCGCCCATGACCCAGCGAACCGCATCGATGACGTTGGACTTGCCACAGCCGTTCGGACCGACAATTCCAATCAGGTCGCTCGGTAGGGAAATAGTGGTCGGGTCCACAAACGATTTGAACCCGGAAACAATTACTTTGCGCAGCCGCATCGCAGTCGGAAATTATGATGAAAACAACCCAAATGACCACGATATCGACGAGGATCAGGGCACGGAAAACAGGTCATTCCTGACAGCGCATACTTTACACTAATGCCCCGGCGAAAGGATCGCCGAACACACCCAAAAATCGTACTGAACGGCGGTCCGCTCGCATCCGATGACTGTCTTGAAGCCGCGCAGATTGACCTCACCTAGAGCGCGGGGCAACGCGCGGGCACCCAACTTTGGAGGAATCGATCGGTGCGCAACAATCCAGTGAGCGGCGCAATCTTCATGCTGCGCGGCCTGAGCCTCATCGCCCGCCCGAGCGTACGCAAATTTGTCGTCATCCCGCTCGCAATCAATATCGTCCTGTTTGGCAGCCTGATCTGGTTCGGAGCAGACCAGTTCGACGCTATGATGGACCGCCTACTCCCGCCCGACTGGGCGTTATTGCGGTATCTGTTGTGGCCCATCTTTGCTGTCTCCGTACTGGTGCTCGGCTTCTATACGTTCACGCTCATCGGTAACCTGGTGGCCGCGCCCTTCAACGGCATGTTGGCAGAGGCGGTGGAGCGAGAACTCACTGGTCGCCCGGTAGACGGTCCAACGGGCCTCAAGAGTATCGCCAAAGATGTCGCCAGCTCTCTCGCCTCCGAGGTACGCAAGCTTGCTTACGTGCTGAAGTTCATGGTTCCGCTCGCGCTGCTATTCCTGATTCCAGTGATCAATCTCGCGGCGCCATTCCTGTGGCTGGCTTTCAGTGCGTGGATGCTGGCTATCAGTTACGCCGATTTCCCGATGGGTAACCACGGCCTGCGCTTTCACGAGATCCGCGCGAGGCTGAGCGAACGGCGCCTGTTGACGCTCGGCTTCGGCGGCGCCGTCATGGTGGGGATCATGATTCCTTTCCTCAATCTGTTGATGATTCCCGCCGCGGTTGCCGGCGCAACTGCCATGTGGGTGGACGAACTCAGCCAGGACGGCGCTTAGGCGCGCCAGTGGCTGACACCCACTCCACTGTGTCGGAAGTGGACGCGCCGAGCCGCCCGTATCGGGGCCGGTTTGCGCCATCGCCCAGTGGGCCGCTACACCTGGGCTCGTGCGTCGCGGCCATCGCCTCTTACCTCGACGCACGCGCGCACGGCGGTCATTGGTACGTCCGCATAGACGATATCGACCCGCCCCGAGAGGCGCCTGGCGCCGCTGATGCCATCCTCCGCGAACTGGAACGCCTACAGCTCGATTACGACCACGCACCACTGTTTCAGAGCACTCGTCTGGACGCGTATGCGGAAACCTTGGCGGCGCTCCAGCACCAACAACTCGCGTTTGGTTGCGCGTGCACACGCAAGATGCTGGGCCGCGGTCCTTACCCCGGCACCTGCAGATACGGCGTGCCTTCGGGCCAGCAGGCCCGGTCCGTCCGTCTGGCCGTGGACAACGCCATCATCGAATTTGAAGACCGGCTGCAAGGGCCCCAGACGGTGGCACTCGAGGAATCGATGGGAGCGTTTGTGATTCAGCGGGCGGATGGCTTGACCAGCTATCATCTGGCCAACGTCGTGGACGACGCTTACCTGGCCATCACCGACGTCGTGCGCGGGGTCGACTTGCTAGCGTCTACGCCACCGCACATCCACCTGGCCAGGTCGTGCGGCTGGAGCGCGCCACGATATGCGCATATCGCGGTGGTCACCGATGCGACCGGGCAAAAACTCAGCAAACAGTCTCATGCGGCTGGCAGCAATCTGGTGCCAGCCGAAAAAGTTTGGCGCCAAACCCTCGAGTTTTTAGGCCTGCTTGCCGATAACGAACTTGAGGACAGGTCGATCAGCGACTACAAGTTAGTGGGTACAGCTAGGTGGAGGGAAGCTTACACCTAGCGGTACGAGCGCAAGACAACACAAAATATGACAATGCAAATGAGTAAGAAATTTGGCCTTCTTGTGGTCAGTGTGTCGTTATGTGTGTACGCCGGATTCACCACCGTACGCGCCAACCACGAGGCACCTCCAGCGCCGGAACGCGCTCAGGTCGTCAGCGAAATTCAACATCTGCTGTCGCAGAGCCCGCACACCAATCAATTTGACACGTTGCGAAAAGCCTATGCGGCACGCGACTTCGAGCCGGTCTGGGTTGCCCGTAGCGGCGCCGGTGCGCGCCTGGACGCGCTGCACCGTCGCCTGGCTAAAGCGGACACTGATGGACTGGACCCACGCCGCTACTCGGTGCCGAGCCACAACGGCCTGCTACCGAGTGCAGAGTCCATGGCAAGGGTTGAACTGGCCGCGGCGCTAAACTTCGTGCACTTTGCCCAGGACCTGCGTGCAGCCGGTGCCGACGCGGCCAAAATGCGCCCCCCTCAGTCGAAGGTGCCCGGGGGTGTCGACGCCGCGACGCTGTTGGAGAACTCGTCTAATGCGGCCGACATCTACAAATATCTGGAAGAACTGAGCCCGCAGCACCATGTTTACCAGGGGCTCAAGGCCTCGCTGCACCGCTATCGTCAACTCCGGACAGCCGGAGGTTGGGCCAAGATTCCGAACGGCTCACAACTCAAGCCGGGACAGAAACATCCGCACATTGTGTTCGTACGCGAACGCTTGTTCGCGACCGGCGATCTGCTGGAAGATGAGACCTATTCGGACCAATATGACGACCAACTGCTGGCAGCCGTAAAGACATTCCAGCGTCGCCATGGGTTGAAGGATGACGGCACGATAGGCCCCAAGACCCGCGCGGACATGAGCCGCACGGTCGACGAGCGTATCCGGCAGATCCTGGTCAATATGGAGCGCAGCCGCTGGCTACCCAATGACCTGGGTAGTCGTTTTGTTGTGGTCAACGTGCCCGGCTTCTGGTTGGAGGTGTTCGACGGCGCCCGGCTGGCCCTCGAGATGCCGGTTATCGTGGGCAAGAAGTATCGCCGCACACCAATTTTCTCCGGCAACATCAACCGGATGGAACTGAATCCGTACTGGGGTGTGCCGGATTCAATCGCGCGCAATGACATCTTGGCCAAGTTGAAAGAAGACCCGTCGTACCTGGAAGGACTCAGGGTTTACATGAAAGGCACCGGCTACCCGGCGCTTGAACTCGACCGGTACGATATCGACTGGAGCACCGTGTCATCGGCGCGCCCGTTCATGTACTACTTCCGCCAGGACCCGGGGCCACAAAATGCGCTGGGTCAGGCCAAATTCCTGTTCGACAATCCGTTTAACGTGTACCTGCACGACACGTCCAACCGCAGTTTATTCGCAAAGCAGCAACGGGCGCTGAGTTCCGGATGCATTCGCCTGGCGGAGCCCATCCGCATGGCCGAATATCTGCTGAGCAGCCAGCCTGGTTGGAACCGTGAGCGCATCGACGACGTACTGGCAGGCGGCGCCAACACGCGCATCAGCTTGAACGAAACGCTCAATGTCCATCTGATTTACCAGACGGTGTGGATGGACAAGAACGGCCGCGTGCAATTCCGACCAGACATCTACGGGCGGGACAAACGCATCGAACAGTTTGTAGCGGACACACGTTTCAAGCCCGAACTGGACATACCGCGCCAAGCGGCACTCGTACAGCACCTGAACTGTATCAGGACCTGAGCCAATCAATACCTGAACAATGCCCTGGCGCCGGCCGGTCCGGCGCCCGAGTAACGCATCCTTTCAGATAAGTGTCGCGCGGATCATTACGCAGGCGCCGACTACTCAGGCACATCTGCCAGCCCTCTGCAAATGGGGCCGCAAATGGGAGACTTTCAATCCGGCCGTAACGCGGTATTCATCCGTCGAGGGTGAACCACTGTTGGCAAAGGTTACGAAGAAGCTCTCCGGATCGCGCTCCTGCACATCCGTGCGACGCGACCCGTGTTCGTTTGTTAACAGCAGCGCCTTCGACAGCGCCCGGGTATCTGGCGCCCGGCCGACCGCCAACGCTGGCACCGAGCGCAGTACTGTAGCCGCGTCACTGTGTTCGTTCCCGCGGACCTCAACGCTGCCAATGGCGATCTCGGTGACTTCAAGGACCACCGTCCCACCCGTCAGCGTCTGTGCCGGCAAATTCACTCGGTGAAAGGTAAAACCAATACGACGAAAGCGGGATTCCAGGGCATCCGCCGCGGCCAGTAACCCCTCCAGTCCCTCGTGCGCCCCCGTGAAGTCGCTGAGAACCTTCTGGGTTTCTTCCGGCGAGAGCGGGTTGAGGCCGCGCACTTCAAAGCGCTCGACCTTAAAAATGACCTTTGGGATGGCATCTGCGCTGGACTTGCGCGTGCGCTAACGTAGGGGCAAGCCAGCCTGAACCGAGCGCAATAACCAGCCCGACCGCGATAACGATCCGGCCAAATTTTGCGCGGACACCCGCGTCCGGAGATGTAGGCTCTCCCCTCAAGCCCAGCTCCCTCTCAAAATTCGTACGCTGCACGCGCACGAAAATGCTCACCTCAACCGGTAAATATACGCGCTATCTTATTGTTCGGCCGGGCAAAGTGTCAGTCTTCAGTGACGATTGCGGAGTTTTGAGATAAAAAAACCGGCGGCCCTTTCGGACCGCCGGCCTTGGTCTGGAAGTCGCAACCCACACAGCGTGTGAATCGCACAAACCGAATATGCGCTTAGCTGCTGCCTGGAACGGTTGTCAGACCAAGCGTTTCCCAGTTTTGCATGCCACCGCGGTACCACTTGATCTTGTGGGCCGGGTAGCCAACCTTCAGCAGGTTCTTGATGTTATTCGGCGACTGACCGCACCACATGCCGTTGCAGAACAGGACGGCGGTTTTTGCCTTCGAGAAATCCATCAAGCCCTCAACCTGTTTCACGTTGAAGACCTCTTCCATGATCTCCGCGATGGAGATTGGATCTGCGCCCTTCGCGGGGTTCAGCTTGGTCCATGGCAGGTTGATGGCACCAGGAATCGTGCCTTTCTTGACCCAATCAGGCGTGCGCGAGTCGATAACAATGATGCTCGAATCGCCGGCACTCATCTTGGACAGGTAACCCAGCATCTCGACTTCGGCAATGGTCTCCACGCCAGGCGCCAGCGTGGACGGCTGAATGCAGAAAGGTGGGCATTTGCGCGAAGTTTTGGCAAACGCTTTCTTAATGGTGTTTTTCTGGTCCTGATTCCGTTGAATCGTTACTTTGGCGCCGTTGTGCATCACTTCCACGGTGCTCATGGTTGGCGTAATGCCCACCTCCAACGCCTGCACCGACATCGGTAGCCATGCAGCCACGCTGAACGCCGCTGCCATTAGTGTTGTTGCTCTCATTTCGATCCTCCTGTTTCCGAATCTTTATGGGTCCGCATTATCGAATGCCTACGAACATCATACGACGACTGGCCTATTCGCAGTCAGGCTCCTCTTCCTCTTCTTCCTCGTCGTCTTTCTTGCTCTCGGTGGTCTCGGTACTCTGGTACGCACGCGTATCAATCTGTACACCCGAAACCGCGCTCACCGCGGTCTGCGGCACGGCAAGAAAGGCCATGAGGACAAAAAGGAGCGTGGCCCACACGCCATTTGCCTGCGTCTTCACTAAGGTCTCCAATATTTGGCTGATTACAGCCTTACGACCACAATCGGCGCAAGAAGTTTGGTTCCGCGTCGCTGTGTCGCGCGTAGCTGCCTCGACAGCATAGCGCGCTCTGCCACAGGTGGGGCATACCTCAAGCGGCTAGCATCTTCGTATCCCCATGGACAATGTCCAGGCGGGGTCTGGACAGCCTTGCTGCGGCCGCTGCCGTAGCCAGATGGCCGTGGACAGATGTAGGCGCAGCAGCGCGTGAGGAGTCTTGATGATGTCAGATTCAAACGTTGTTCGACGTGGTCTTTTGCGCGCGGGCGCGCTGTTGTGGTGCGTGTTGACTACGATTCCCGCCGCCGCAGTCGACAAAAATACGGTCGTCGCACTGGTCACTGACAAAGCCATGGTCAAAATTGACGGCAAGCAAAGGCTGCTCAGCAAGGGCAAAACGAGCCCCGAGGGTGTGAGACTGATCACGGCTGACGCAAAGGGAGCAGTGCTGGAGGTCGGCGGAAAGCGTGAGAGTTACTAGTTGGGTCGGGAAATCTCGGCGACTTTCAAGACCGCGAAAAAAGCGGCGCCGTTCCGTATATTCCCAACCGCTAACGGCATGTATCGTGTTGGCGGCTCTATCAACGGTTTCCCGGTCGATTTTCTTGTCGACACAGGTGCAACGCTAATCGCGATGAATCGCAACGTGGCGCGCCGACTGGGTATCAACTTCCGCGTGGATGGTCAGGAATCCAAAGCCAGCACAGCGTCCGGTATCGTCTCCACCTATAACCTCATGTTACGCAAAGTGAGAGTCGGTACGATCACCCTCAGCAACGTGGAAGCATCGGTCATCGACGGTAATTTCCCCACCAAGATTCTGCTTGGCAACTCGTTTCTGAATCGGGTGGACATGAGCCGCGAAGGGCGGGCACTCGAGTTGCGCAAACGCAGCTACTGATCCTGCTCGTGCCCGTTTGCGCCTAGCGGTTCCGGCCAGGCTCCCAATAGACTTCTCCACCCTCCGCACGAGCCGTAATGCGGGCGGCCACGAATAACAGGTCGGACAAGCGGTTCACGTAGCGCCGGCTCTCCGGATTCACGTCCGTTTCCTCTGACAGTGTCACCAGTGCGCGCTCGGCACGCCGACACACGGCACGCGCAACGTGGCAGGCGACGGCGGCGGCCCCACCACCCGGTAGAATGAACTCCTTGAGTGGCGGCAACGCTTCGTTAAAGGCGTCCAACGAATTCTCAATCTTGGCAACATAGTCCTCGGAGACCGTGACGGCACCCGGAATCGCAAGCTCGCCGCCGATATCAAACAACGCGTGTTGCACGTCGACGAGGCACTCTCGCATATCGCTCGAGATATCCTGGATGAGAATCGCGCCAATGAGTGAATTCAACTCGTCAATATCGCCTAGCGTACTGATGCGCTGCGAGTCTTTCGCAACCCGAGATCCATCAGCCAGGCCCGTGATGCCACCGTCACCGGTACGCGTGTAAATCTTGGAAAGTCTGTGTCCCATCGGTTTCTCTCAGCACTTGGTAGATGGCCCGCTTACGCCCGCGCCGGCGGACAGGGCCGATAAAGTCGCTTGTACCCGCTCCCGGCTGCCGCGCAGTCGGACCACCAGCGGCGCTGCAGCCGGTCGTTCGAGCGACGCGCGCAGCGTCAGAGCGAGCTCGTCAATCGTAAAACATCGTGCATGCGCACCAAACACGGGCAAAGCGAGACAATGCCAACCGGCAATCGCCGCCGTTGTCC
>MDTA01137065.1_pt1 | contig 18426 bp, 12 predicted proteins | sample 811151 | NCBI WGS metagenome assembly MDTA01 (sample SAMN05326648, study PRJNA326480) | marine metagenome | isolation source: seawater | place: Indian Ocean: South | collected 2010
CAATATGAGGCTTCACCCTTACCTCCTCTTCACCACCCTTCCTCTCGTCCTCTTCCTGTCCACGTCGGCACCAGGAGAAACACCCACCGAAAAAGGTTTCTCCCATAAACATTCTCCCGGGAATTCCACTCCGCTCGCCAAGACAGCAGAGCCCGGAACTGAATCGCAGCCATCCAGCCGTAAGAAGCGCAAAAAGAAAAAGCAGCCTCAAAGAAAACCCATCGCCCCACAGGATTATGCCCAGTGGGAGCAAATGAACATGGGGAACCGGAAAATGTCGCATGACGGCCAGTGGCTCACATTCGATATCAGGCGAGTAGACGGCAAGAGCTCTCTTCACCTTCACAGAATCAACGACGGCAAAAGTAAGGAGCAAGAGGTCTATTCCCAAGGGGAGAGCCCTGTCTTTTCCAATGACAGCAAATGGCTATCCGTGACCATCGGAAAGAGCCCGGAGGAAAAGAAAAAAGCCAAGGAATCCAAGAAACCGGCAGGACCTGGCACCACCATCCATCTCCGCTCCCTGATCGGTGGAAAGACCACGGAATTCAAGAATGTGGTCACGCTCGCCTTCAGTCATGACAGCCGCTTTGCGGCCATCGAGGTGATCGGCAAATCCGCTCCCGGCCGCCCGGGTACACCTCCCGCTACTCCCGCCCGGGCCCTGCTCGTTCGTAATCTCGAAACCGGGCAGGATACAACCTTCGGGAATGTCACCAAATTCGCTTGGAGCAAGAAAGGATCTCTACTCGCTCTCGTCGTCGACTCCCCCAGCATCAGTAACGCCCTACAGCTTTTCGATCCCGGCAGTGAGACTCTGCGTACTCTTGAGGCCAGCGACCAGGATTACGCTGGACTGCTCTGGCGCAAGGACTCCTTTGACCTCGCTGCCGCCCGGCAGATGAAGTTTGGAGACAAGGAGGACATCTCTCACACTCTCCTGAGTTTCCGAAATCTGGATGAGTCGGATAAGCCAACCGGTGACCAAACCATTTACGACCATAGTAAGGACCTCTCCTTTTCCCTGGATCACTACCTCACGGCCAGCCTGAGCTGGGATAAGAATGGCCAGTCAATCTATTGTTCCCTCAAGAAATGGGAGAACAAACCCAAGGATTTCCCCTCCCCTCCCAAGCCCCCCGCAAATCAGAAGCAGGGCAAGAAGGGCAAAACGAACAACGGTAGCGCGAAAGACTCCTCCCCAGCACAAACCAACCCTGAAAAATCTCCCGCCCCCAGGGAGGACGAGCAGAAAGAGGAGGCCCAAAAAAATAATGATCTACCCACGAAGACCCTCCGCGAAACCCTGACTACCCCGTCAAATGTAGAGGTCTGGCACTCGAAAGATGTGACCATTATGCCCAGACAGAAAAAGGAGGCTTCAAGCCGCAGAAACCCCACACGCAAGGCGGTGTGGTGGTTGAAAGAAAACAAATTGGTTCAACTCGAGAACGAGCTCACGGAACGGGTAACTGTCATGAAGGACGGCCTTCGGGCGATTGGAATGGACTCCTCTCCCCACGAACGAGAAGCCATGTTCGGCCCTCGGCTACACGACGTTTACGCCATCAGCACTAGGAATGGGAAACGCAACCGCATCCTTGAGGGAGTTAAGTTCACCCTCTCGACAAGTCCCAACGGACGCTTCCTCCTCTTCGTGCGTGAGGGCCACATCTGGATCCATGATCTCAAGACCGGAAAACAGAAAAACATCACCTCCACACTAAAGACCTCTTTTACCGACACGCAGGACGACACCCTCGCACAGGAGAAGCGGCCTTTCGGTAGTGGCATCTGGCTCACCGACAGCTCCGGCGTCCTTCTCTACGACCGCTACGACATCTGGCTTCTTGATCCGCGGGGCGAGCGCACTCGCAAACTGACCAACGGTCGGAAGGAACAACTTCGGCACAGGATTTCTCAGGCGAGTTATCGGGAAGAGAACAACGGCAATATTGCTCGAGGAGACCGAATCTACGTCGGCCTCTTCGGGGAGCGCTCCAAGAAGTCCGGTTACGGGAGCCTGACTCTTGCAGCCCGGAAAACCCCCGCAGCCGATTGGAAAACCCACCTTCTCGATGATGCGCTCATGCTGTTCCTCACCCGCTCCCGAGATGCCGATATTCTCACTTTCACCCGGGAGCGGAGTGATCAATCTCGTGACCTTTACCTCGCAGGCCCTGCCTTGGAGGATCCCCACAAAATCACCGAAACCAATGCGTTTCAGAAAAACTACCAGTGGGGGCGCTCAGAGCTCGTCAACTTTCAGAACGCGCAGGGTGTTCCTCTGCAGGGCATGCTCACTTACCCTGCCGGATACCGGAAGGGGAAGAAGTATCCCATGATCGTCTATATCTACGAGAAGCGCTCACAGGACCTGCACCGCTACTACACCCCCAGCGAGAAGCACCCCTACAATCCCTGCGTCTTTTCCGCAGAAGGCTATTTCGTATTTCAACCCGATATCGTCTATCGGCCTCAGCAACCTGGGATCTCGGCTGTAGACTGCGTGATTCCTGCCGTGGAAAAGGTTCTTGAGACAGGAATGGTGGATTCCCGGAGAGTCGGCCTGATGGGCCATTCCTGGGGCGCCTACCAGACCTCTTTCATCGTTACCCAGACCGACCTCTTCTCGGCCGCAGTCGCTGGGGCTCCCCTCACCGACATGATGAGCATGTCCGTAAGCGTTTACTGGAATTCTGGGGGCACCAATGCTCGCATCTTCGCGCAATCACAAGGACGCATGAACAAGCCCTTCTGGCAGGATGCGGAGAATTATGCTCGTAATTCCCCCATTCATGGGCTGGACACCCTCAATACTCCTCTGCTCATTGCCTTCGGAGACAAGGATGGCGCGGTCGACTGGGATCAGGGTATCGAGATGTATAATGCCGCCCGCTGGGCCGGGAAGGACGATCTCGTACTCCTCGTTTACCCGGGTGAGAATCACGGCCTTCGCAAGGAAGAGAACATGGTGGATTACCACTACCGCGTCAGGGAATGGATGGGGCACTTCCTAAAGAAAGAAACCGGCAGGAAGTGGATCACCGAGGGCAAATCGTTCCTGGAACGCGAGAAGGAGAAGGAAGAGCTCAAGAAAAACAACAACTCAAAACCTGCTCCGGGAGAACCGCAAGCGGAAGCGGTGAAGTAACCGCAACCCGCGACACTGCCAGAGCAGGAGGGCGAGGCTCGAGATCTCCCTCGCTGGAATTAAAAGCATCAAGGGGATCGACGTCCTCCTGAGAAAGCGTAGATACAAGCTCTGGGTTTGCTTTCCAGACAGAGTTCTGGAGATCATCACCTAGGAGAATGCGGTGCTCTGTCTCGGCAGCCCCGAACCGGAGACGCTGGCGTCTTTTCTTGAGAAGTAACGGGCCTTCTTCGGAGGGTGAGCCAGCTCCTGCCACACATACGTGCACTTCGACCGGAGCCTCTGCCTTCTTCAATCAAAGAGGCCAGGTTCCTCTCCAGTAAGCTGCTCCTCGTTCAGGTAGCCCTCATCGGAAGGTAGATCGTCGCCTTCCGCAGCAGCCACTGCCAGGGAGTCACAACGTTCGTTCTCGACATGGCCCGCATGACCTTTGACCCACTGCCAGTGCAGTTCGTGCTGCCCGCATACCGCGTCGAGACGTTTCCATAGGTCCTCATTCCGTAATCGCTGCCTCGGACCACGCCTCCAACCAAGCCCCTTCCACTTTTTCAGCCAGCCGCAGGTCATCGCATTGATGAGATACTTGGAATCCGAGCAAAGACGCACGCGGCAAGGCTCTTTGAGTCCTTCCAGTCCGGCGATCGCTGCCAGTAATTCCATGCGATTATTGGTGGTTCGAGCAAACCCTGCGCTCAGCTCCCTCCGATGCGCCCCGAACGTAAGGACCACGCCATAGCCCCCGGGCCCTGGATTCCCACGACAGGCACCGTCAGTAAAAATCTCCACCTCTTTCAACGTCACACATGTTCCTCTAATCCAATCACGAGTCGAGGAATTTGGCTGGCCGCATCGACAAGAGGAGGAGCAGCTGGCAGACTATCCAGGATGGCTCTGGAGGAGATCCCCCTGCAACTCGATGACAAAGCCCTTCCCCCACGGGTCGCAGCGTTAATCACGGATGCTGATCGGAGGCTTGATGCCCTCTTCGAATCCAATCGTAACCGCAGAGTTCCCCGGTTCCTTCCCAGCGACCCAGTTCTTCTTTTCCGGGTTTTAAGGTCGCTCACCGAGAAAAATCTCCCCCTGGGGCACACCTTTTGTGAATGGGGAAGCGGCTTTGGCCTCGGAGCCTGCCTTGCATCACTTCTAGGCTACCGCTCCTACGGGCTGGAGATCGAGCAGGATCTGGTATCACTAGCACGGGAACTGGCGAACGATCATGCGATCACAGTTGAGAACCTATGCACGAGTTACTTCCCCGAGGGGTTTGGATCCTACCCCGCCCATGGAGGAGCGGAGTTAATCACGCCCGAACCCCTTTCTCACTGGGGCGAATCAAGCCCCCTTGTCCCCCCCTACGAGGGCATGGACTGCGAGGTCGACGAGATTGACGTCTTCTACGTTTACCCGTGGCCCGGAGAGCAGGAACTCATGCACGGCCTCTTTGATGCGGTAGCATCCGATGGAGCCATCCTGATCGCCTACTACGGAGAGCAAGACATTGCCGCCTACCGCAAGGCCATAGAGGATGACTGGGACCAGTGACATCCCCGGATTGCAATCCACTCTGTTCAGAGCCCTCGACCACGGGTAATCAACCCTTGATATCCTCCAGAGCCGGAAACTCGCGCCTCCACGCGATGAGATCCGCATAATCGAGCTTACAGCACAGAACGGCTTCGGAATCACCCGCTTCTGCCTGTACTGCCCCCTGATGGTTCAATATACGTGATCCCCCATGATAGCGAAAACGAGGATCCGACCCCACCCGGTTCACTCCAACAATATAGGAAAGATTCTCGATCGCACGGGCCTCAAGGAGAGTCTTCCAGTGGCGCGATCGGGCATCCGGCCAGTTAGCGCTGACAGTAAAAAGATTGGCTCCATCCCGCACCCCCTTCCGGAAAAGCTCCGGGAACCGGAGGTCGTAACAGATCACCGGACATACCGTAAAGTCGTGCCAGCGAAACATCGCCAGACCGTCCCCAGCCACATAGTGACTCGATTCGTCGGTGTAGGAGAACGTGTAATTTTTCTGGTAAAGAGCGACCGGTCGACCCGAAGGGTCGTAAACCGCCACTTCATTGCGGCCCAGAGAAGATCCGGGGTCCTTACTCACGAGGCCGCCAACGACATGACTCTCGTATTGCCATGCAAGAGAAGAAAGGAATTTCTCGGTCTCACTTGCACTCCCCTCCGCCACCCGGGGCACATTCATGCTGAATCCCGTAGAAAACATCTCCGGAAGGACAATAAGCGATCCGGGAGACACTGCCGCTCCAGTCAGCAGGCGGCGGACGGTATCAAAATTAGCCTCCCGATTTTCCCAGGCGATATCATATTGGAGGGCGACGACGTGCATTTGAATGTTTGAGCCTTATCCCATACCTTGCCTTCTATACTGCAGCTCGGTTGATTGTGCAAAATCACACCGGCCCCATTTCACCAGCTGATTTCAAGCGCTACCAACTGAAGACCGGCTACAGTGAATCTACCCTGCATGTCTTTCAAAAGAGAACCGCGCCCCTGTTCGAGGCGCGGTTCCTAAAGAATTGACCTTTAGGTCGCTGCCTACGCGACCATGTCTTTCAGATTCTTGAGGGGCCGAACCTTGACGACCCTCCGGGCCGGTTTGGCTGCGACGTCCATCATCTCACCGGGCTTAAATGGATTAGCGCGAGTTGTCGCTTCTGTAGCCGGCTTGTCTTGCACGACGATCTTACAGAGGCCGGGAATTGTGAACTGTCCGGGGCCTCCACGACTCACACCCTTGTTGATCTCAGCGCTCAGCGCATCGAGCACTGAAGCAATTTGCTTGCGGTTAAAGCCGGTTGCCTCGGCCATGTTGTTGAGGATCTCTGTCTTAGTTGCTGCTTTCTGGGCCATGAATTTTGGTTCTTTATTGGTTAGGTTCGAATGAAACTTCGGTCTTCAACCCATAAATTTAAGCGGTTTCCGTCAAGCATTTCGCCTCCTGCGGGAAGAATAAATTTTTATGCGCCCGGTCTATCAGTCTGTCTTTCCTCCATCTGAGAGCACTCTCAGCCATCGTGAGAGACCATACTGGGACTTTAAACGGGGTGAAATAAGCAAGAGGATCCCTCCCTTACGCCTTTCTCCTCACATCGTTTGAGGAAGGTAGTCGTTCGCCTGCAATCTTGGCCGAAACCAGCTACAAAGCCCCTAAAAGCCTGAAAAAAAGGGTAGGAGAATAAGGGTTGGGCATTCACTTCCTCGCTTGCGGTTCCTTGCCAATCGGATCAGAACCTGCCTCTCCCCCTGTTTTTAGCGAGTCCTACGATACTCGGCTCCCAGACTCTGGATCGATGTTCTCCACTCGTGCGGCAGATCACATCTTCTGAAATAATTTTAAAAATTTCCCCGAGAGCCCTCTCTGGATCCAAAGAAAAAAGTGTCCACAAAGGGCATATTTAGCCCCTTGGAGGCCAACAAACCTCACCATCTGCCAGTTTTACCCGGTCTTGAGACACCGTTCATGCTCCTTCAAAAGCTGACGGCCAGAGCACTGACGACCTGTAAGTCATGCCGCCCGCTGTTGTCAGCCGGATCAGTGTCGTAGGTACTCCGCCCCACTAACTGAAGGCTCAGCCTTTCCGAAAGAGCGTGCTCGACCCTGAGTTCAGAAGTGAGGATATGGCTTTTAAAATCTGTGGCTTTGCTCAGCCATGAGAGTTCCCCCACAAGCTGCGTCCTTTTACCCAGCTGATGTTCCGCCTTGACCGCAGCATAGGTCGCCAGAAAGGCGCTCTCTCGCCCACCTTTCTGTTCTGCCACGACAGAAGGGCCCCCTTCCAAGGTAAGTTCACTCCTCTCTGTTTCGAACACCAACCACCCAAAATATGGGGCGAACGCGAGACGCCAGTCTAGTCCCGCGAGCGCATCATAGTCACAATCCAACCTCATTCCTCCAAAGCTCTCCTTCCCCAGATTCCGCTGATAGTGCAAATCACCAGAAAGGCTTTCTGAACTCAGAGTGCCACGCTGCTGTCCATATACGCCAAAGATGCCGGCCACAAATTCATTATCATTCCAGTCCCTTTTTAACCTGAGTCCACTGCTGATAGAGCGGGCATCACTATTACCTTCGGAAATACTTCCACCCAGCAAAGCAGTGACTGCCCAATCACCAGATCGCGATTTCAGTTTCTTGATTCCGGATGCAAGGACACTCTCACTTTGATCCTCTGGGTGAAGATTATAGCCAAACCCCGCTGTCAGCAAAAGATCCTCCCCGGCTGTCTGAGGCGCCTCCCCATGGAATACGGCTTTCCCGGCGAGACGCAACGACCAGCTTCCTCCTAGCTTGGATTCCAAACCTGCGTCAGCCTCTACCGTGTAGTTACTAAGATCCCCCGCCTCGAAAAAAGCCGTGAGCGATTGAAAAAAGTGCAAGCGCTTCGTCAACTGGAAGTCTAGATGCTCATGCAAACGAACCGAGCTGAACCCGCGGGTGACTGATGCACGTTGCTCCCAGGTAAGACCTGGTCCCGCTTCCAGATCGAGCTCGAAGTTCTCCTTGTCGAGGACTCGCCATCCAATGACCGGCGAGACTACCGCTCTCCAATCAATCCTTGCCGGCTGATCATGAAGAAACTCACCACTTAACCCAGTGTAGAACCGAGTCTTCTGCCCACGGTTCAACTGAAACGAAGTTTCCACCCGCTCACCGGAGCTCACTCCATTATCCCTGCCATAAAGCAAGGAAGCCGCTGCCTTCATCTGCCACTCTCCTAAACTACGGGAAACCTCAAGTCCCGCTGTTCCCCTAAGAGATTCCCCATTTCCTCTACTCAGAGTAATGCCAGCGTTTCCCTTCCCCTCCCACCCGGCCAGATGGTCCTCCCCGAGACTCACACAAGCACTCAAAAGCACTCCCATTCCAATAATCGGTATCACCCACACACCGCCTCCTTAGAGCGAGGCATCTTCCCGGTCAAGAGACACCCGCGGCCAAGCCTGGAGACCTTTGCCTCACGCGACCGAGTGATCCAGACCCATCGAGATTCGAAGAAAACCCTAATTCCCTGCGCTATGACAACACGTAGAAAGAAAACAGACCCGCAAGCGGCACCTACAATTGACTTGGTAGGGACGGGAAATTCATGTTCGTATCCATGCCGTGATCTTTAATCGCCTTCTTGCGCTGCTCATCCCTCTCGCAATATCCCCGCTGGTTCCCGCTGAGGACCAGCCGGAGGCAGCTGAGGACGACAAACCAAAAGCAGGCCACTCTCATCAGGGAGAAGCATTTAATCAGGGCCCACGGCACTCCGCCCTTCCGATTGATGGCACAGGTAATATCTCCTTTCCGATTCGATGTTCATGGGAAGAAGGACAACAGTTTTTCAATCAGGGCATCGGACAGCTACACGGATTCTGGTATTACGAGGCTGAGCGGACGTTCCGTCAGATCGCCTCGAAGGATCCCGACTGCGCCATGGCCTACTGGGGGATGGCCATGGCCAACTGGGAAAATGAAAAGCGCGCCAAGGCGTTCATTAAAAGGGCTTCTGAACTTCAGGAGAAGGCCACCGAGCAGAACCAGCGCTACATCCAAGCGCAGGCCAACTACCTCGATGGCGAACCCAAGGACGCAAAAAAGCGCAAGCAGGAGCTGATCGACGATCTCGAGGGCATTATCCAGGATTACCCGGCGGACATCGAAGCCCGCGCTATTCTATGTGTTCGCCTCTGGCAATTCGGACGGAGCGGCCTGCCCATTCATAGCCATCAGGCGGTCGATGCCATTCTCCAGCAGATCTTTGCTGTGAACCCAATGCATCCGGCCCACCACTACAGAATCCACCTCTGGGACGGCAAGAAAGCCAAGGTCGCTCTCGATTCCGCTGCCAAGCTCGGACACACCGCCCCAGGAATTGCCCATATGTGGCACATGCCTGGTCACATTTATTCCAAGCTCAAAAGGTGGGATGACTCTGCCTTTGCTCAGGAGGCCTCCGCCAGAACTGACCATAACTACATGATCACGCGCCGGGTCCTACCCGATCGCATTCACAACTATGCTCACAACAACGAATGGTTGTGCCGAAACTGGATGACACTTGGACGGGCGCACGACGCACTGGGCATGGCGCAGAGCCTCATTGCCAATCCGAGGCATCCGAAGCTCAATACTCTCAGCCGAGGTGGGCGTAGCGCCAGTTATGGGCGGAGCAGGATCTTTGAGGTGCTCAGGCGTTATGAACTCTGGGACAAAACACTTGAACTTGCAGACACCCCCTACCTCGCACCGACACCCAAGCGTGAGGAACAACTCAAACGCCTCCGCCTTCTCGGACAGGCCCACCTTGGCAAAAAGTCACTGGAAGGACTGCAATCCGTGGACGTGGAGCTCGTCACCCTCCTGAAGACTGCTCGAGAAGAAGGCGAAAAGGCCAAGACCGAGGCCATGGAGAAAGCTGCCAAGGAGGAGAAGAACGAAAAAGACACGGAAAAGCTTGTTAAGGAGGCCACTAAAAAGCCTGAGGAGTGGATCAAGAAGCTAGAGAAAGCCCGGGAGGCTATCGTCTGCTTCTCTGCTTTACTCGAAAACAAAATGGACGAAGCCAAGAAGCACCTTGGGGCGGTTGAGGATGATAAATACAACCTCGCCAAGCTCCATCTCCGGGCCGGTGACGAGGAGAAGGCCCTCAAGATGAGTGAGGAGGCCCTGAAACCTGGTGACAACCGCGTTCTACCTCTTCTCGCTCGTATCGAAATTCTGCATGCCACCGGGAAGGAAGAGCAGACCCGCAAGGCCTTTGAATTACTGAAGCCTATTTCAGCATACCTCGACCTGAAGGCGCCTCCGGTCGCAAGGGTAATGGCGATCGCCGAGGAGCTCGATCTTGGTGACTGGCAGGCAGAGCCTGTACTTCGTGATGACATTGGTGTGCGGCCCTCACTCGATTCGCTTGGGCCAGTGGCCTGGACCCCACCACCAGCCTACGATTTCACGCTGCCTGATGGCACGGGCGGCACGATCTCCCGCAAAGACTACGCTGGAAGGCCAATTATCCTCGTATTCTATCTGGGGTACGGATGCCTGCACTGTGCCGAGCAACTGGAGAAGTTCGCGAAGAGCGCGAAACTTTTCGAGGAGAATGGTTTTGACGTCCTCGCCGTCAGCACGGACAGCGAAACTGATCTGATTAAATCACGGGAAAAGTGGGAAAAGGACGGTAACAGTTTCCCCTTTCCACTGGTTGCAGATCCGGCCTTGAAGGTGTTCCGGCAATGGAACGCCTATGATGACTTTGAGAAGTCACCACTCCACGGCACTTTTGTGATCTCACCATCGGGCAAGGTCCTCTGGCAGGACATCAGTTCTGATCCTTTCATGGATTGCGATTTCCTCGTCAAGGAAAGCCAGCGCCTGCTCCACTTGCATGGACAGGACCTCTAAGCTTCGTCTAATCCAGAAATTTGGGGAAACGTTTTCCTCTTGAACAGAAACTGGGCTACTGAGCTGGCCCCCAGACTTCCTTGAGCGCGTCGTGCAGAGTGGGGTCGTGATTCTTGAGCTCCGCACGGACAAACGGATAAAAATCGTTGTGATAAAAGTAGGCCTCGGTCCCCTCAGCAAAATACTCCTTATGGTTGGTGGCACCGTAGTGCCTCACAGTTCGGCCCGTGTAGAGAAGAACCCTCTCATATGTTCCCTCCTTCATGGCCGCATCATAGGAATCCACGATGGGCTTGTACTCGAAACCAAGAATCTGATCGTGATAGGCGTGGGCAAGCTCGTGGAGAACGACCGCCGGGTGCTTGAGCAACTGCCCTCGTGAGATCAACGCCTCGGCCTGTGGGATGTGCACCTTCTTATTCAGGCGAGGATCATGCCCGTGTCTTCGCAACCATCCCTCCCCGGGGTGATATTGCATCGCTCCAAGGGAGGGATGCTTATGCTCAATCCATATCTCACACGTCTGCAGCCTTTTGAGGACATCGCCCTGAACCAGAAGTGAGATGCGATTGAGGTGATCCCCAAGCATCCGCAGACACTTCTTGCCGGTCACCGCATGCTCTCCGGCGAGCAAGGCCGGATCAATATGCACTGTCCAGCCCTCCATATTGCGCACTACGGGATCAAACCGGACGCCCTTTTCAGCGACCCTCCTTTGCTCTCTGGGCTTGCGGTCACCCTGAGCAAACACCATCGCGCCGAGTGCCGCGACGAGGAGGAGTGGAAGGACCAAAGTATTCATTTTCATATCTCCAGACTAGGGCAGAGCGATAGAGGCGCAAGAACCGCGACCAGTAAGTTCAATTCAACATGCTCCCAGTCCCCGCAGTCAGTTTTCCGAACCTGTCTCTTAAAAGCTGGATCTCCTGCCGTGTGGTATGGCGTTTTGCAGCTCGCCCATGCTCGATCACGACCTTAACCCCCAGAGGGTCGACCGTCAGGCTGATGAGACGAAAGACCGGCTCTCGACGCAGACGAAAGAAGCAATGCAGGGGAACATCGGGATGCTCCGCATTCCACAAGAGATCCGCAGGAGGAAACCCATCAATATCTGCCAGCGCTCTGAGAACCATCCGGATGATTTTTGCGCCATGCCTCCGCTCAAGACGACTGGCGGCATATCGACTTAATTTTTCATCAAGAAAGGATAGAGCCGGGCTTTTCCTCGCCTCCGCAATTTCCACAAGAAGGCGCTGCTGATGAACACTCATTGCTGCCTGCAGCTGAGCCCTCGTGATCCCTCCCTTTTCAAATAGGGCCACCAGCCGATGAGGGGGAAGCAGTAGTTGCGACATGAATATCTTTTAAAGCCAGGATTATTGCGGAGGCAGCATATTACGGCTTCTTACTGCCGGCACCTCAAAGTCCCACCCCACCTGATGAACCTTTTCTTCACGAACTATCGACGACCAAGACCGAGTTCTTTTCTGCAGTAGGCGATACTTTTTGAGATATCCTCTCTCTGGTCTACGGGTCCTGCCTTTCTGGGCTTTCCGCTCTTAGCCAGAGCTAGGAACTTATCATACCCCTTCGGCTTACCCTTCGGCCAAGCCTTCCAGAAGTCGTCCTTCTTCACCTGCAACTCACGATTAAACCCGGAGATCGTCTCGATGTTGACTGCAACATCAGGACAGAGTTCCGCAAAGCGCGCAAAAAAGGCCTTCAGATCGGTATTTCCCTCCCCCATCGCAGTCCATTGGACAGTAACACCGTTTTCACTCTCCCACACCGCCGAGTCTCGGAGGCTGGTGGTGAGCACATATTCCCCGATGTTCTCCAATGCCTGAACGGGATCTTCCATCGTCCACACAGCGTTGCCAGAATCAAAATTAGCCCCCACAAAATCCGGTCCTGCCTCCTCGATGAGACCACGGAGCTCCAACGTATGCATGTCACCTGCGTGATTCTCCATCGCGATCTTGATCCCCGAATCCAGACACCGCGTGCGGTTTCTCTTGAGAACCTTCACCGTGTCGGCGATCCGCGCCTCGATTCCTCCTTCCGTCTTACGGTCATCCCCAGCTCCCAGAACAACACGAAACGCAGGAGATCCCAGCGCCGCCGCCGCCCTGATACCAAGCTGCAGGTGCTCATCGGCACTCCCCCATGTATCCCGGAACTTCACCGAGGTGGGGCAGATACTCCAGCTCCCGAGAAGGATCCGTATTCCCGCATCCTCTCCCTGCTTCCGCACATCCTTCAGATACGAATCGGTCATCTTTTCGAAGGGCCCGAAGTCCGTGATAAATAGAGTATCACATTTGAGCTCTGCGGCATATTTGATGAGCTCCGGCGCTTTCCATTTCATCGCCCGGACCGCAAAGTTGTCATAGCCAAGAGCCAGTCTCGATTGTGTCTCACTACTCTCAGCCCATACCCCTTGAGATCCAATGATCGACGAACTTGCTACTCCCTTCAAGAATGTGCGTCTGTGCATGCCTCATCCAATGCTAAAACCGGGCTACCGATCAAGCGTGAGGTTGAAAGGGAATTCAAGGAGCCCCGGCCCATAACCCTGCTAAGCCGCCTCCCCTGCCTCATCACACATGTCCCGAAAAGCTCTTACTCCCACCATAACCAGCCGCTTAGAGGCCACTTTGGCGATTGAAAGCTGAGGCCAGCTCGCCCATTAATCTCCTAACCCATGCCATTTCCTGCTGTTTTTTTGTGCCTGCTGGCTGCCGGTTCAGCCCTCGCCCAGCATGATGGGTGGACGACAACTACTGTTCCGCAGGAAGGTGGATGGAAGGGTGCGAGTGGGTTTGGGTGGTATCGAGCCTACGTCAAGATTCCCCGTGAATGGCAGGGAAGCCGGCTTCTTCTAGTTGTCGATACCATCAGCGATGTCGATGAAGCGTTCTTCAATGGAGCCAAAGTTGGAGCTAATGGTTCGATGCCTCCTTTGTTCGGAAAACCTTCAAGCAACATAAGACGTCCATTCGTCATTGAGCCTGACCAGATTCGCTTTGGGAAAGCCAATCTCATCGCATGGCGGGTTTTCAACAAGGAGGGCAAGGGCGGCATTCTCAAGGGACCACTCCACCTGACGAGGATCAATGATGCTATAGATCTGACCGGGCAGTGGCTTTTCAGGCGTGGCGATGTACCGTCCTGGGCGCATTGGGGGAAGAACCCGGAGGCGGAGACCGCCTCGTATCTCAGCCTAGCTGGGGCAGAGCACGCTGGACACCGTGGAGTCATTCCTGCGGACAAGGAGTGGCGCTGCCAGTTACTATCCGCGGTCTCTCAACACTTTGATGGGAACAAGAATCCTTATGCCCGGGCCGATGACAAGGGCCAACCTTCTTCCCACGAGCAGGCCCTCGATTTGTTTGAGACCGGTGCTGGATTGACCGTGGAAACCGTTCTCAGTGAGCCCGAGGTCCGGCAACCTCTCTTCATGGACTTCGACGAACGCGGGCGGCTCTGGGTCGTACAATATATACAATATCCCAATCCTGCAGGACTCAAAGTCCTCACTTGGGACAAACACCTCCGCAAGGTTTTTGACCAAGTGCCTCCCCCTCCGCCATTTACCAGCTCCGCCCATCAGAAATTCGCCGGCCGTGACAAGATCACTATCCATGAAGATACCAATGGCGATGGGAAATATGACCTCCATAAGACCTTCCTCGACAAGCTGAACATGGTGACCTCTCTCGCTCATGGAAACAATGGCGTCTGGGTCCTGCACCCTCCCTACCTTCTTTTTTATCCGGATAGAAACCAAGACGACATCCCTGACAGTGAACCCATTGTGCACCTGTCAGGGTTCAACCTGGAAGATACCCATTCACTCTCCAACAGCCTGAAGTTCGGCCCTGATGGATGGCTCTATGGATGTACTGGAAGCACGGTCACCGCTCGCGTACGGGTTCATCTCGATGAGACCGCTCCCCGCTATCCTTTCCTCGGACAGAACATCTGGCGCTACCATCCGACACGACATGAATTTGAGCTATTCGCGGAGGGTGGCTGGAATAACTTCGGGGTCGATTTCGATGCAGTCGGACGCCTCTACTCCGGCACGAATGGGACTCAGCAGGCTGTCCACTTTGTCCAAGGGGGCTACTACCAGAAGGGGTTTGGCAAGCATGGCCCCCACACGAACCCATACAGCTTTGGGCATTTCTTTGGAATGCCTATCAAAGGAGAAAGGATCCGGCTCGTTCATCAATGGATCCACTACAGCAGCGGGGAGATTCCACAACTCGAGGGGCGCCTCGTCGGGCCCAATTCACTCGGAAACAAAATTCATGCCCTCCGGATGGAACCCCGCGGCAGCACCTTTACAACCATCGAAGAACAGAACCCTCTTCGAACCAACGATCAATGGTTTCGCCCAGTCCATTGCGCGGTCGGGCCAGATGGGTCAATCTATGTGGCCGACTTTTACGATGCCCGCATCACCCATGTGGACCCGCGGGACAACTGGGATCGGAGCAACGGTAGGATTCACCGTATTCGAGCTAGTGACTCCAAGACCTCCAAGCCTCCTGATCTTGGAAAATTATCCTCCACTCAGCTGGTGGATAAGCTCCTCGAGAAAAACCAGTGGGCGCGACGCCACGCGCGCAGACTCCTGCGGACGCGCAGTGCAGAGCCTTCCCTCGATGAGCTGGGCAGGATCGTGAAAGAGTACAATCCCGATAACGACAGGTCGGAGCAGCAGGCTCTTGAGGCCCTCTGGATTCTCCAAGGGACATCCCTGCCAAAAACCAATCCCTCCGAAATGAAAGAAATCCTGCTCGCTGCTCTGGGGTCTTCCAGCCCAGACCTGCAACGGTGGGCTATTCGAATCGCTGCTGATCACGGGACCCCCCTCGGCCCTGCTCTGGTTGAAATTGCGAGTGGCACGAAGCACGCCGAAGTGATTTCTCAGCTTGCCTCTGCCGCCCGGATTCTGGGAGATCGATCGCTGATCGAGGCCTTGGCCAGAAGAGGTGAATTTTCTGCCGACCCTTTCATCCCTCTTCAGCTCTGGTGGGCTCTCGAGAGTCTCATCAGCCATCACCCCGTTCAAGCGCGGGAGCTGCTCTCCTACTCGGAGTTCTGGGATACTCCCCTCTTCGAGAGCATTCTGAGCGAACGAGTGGGACGGCGATATATGGCAGAGCGAAGCCCGGAAAGCCTCAAGATGTGCGCTCAGCTTCTTACGCGCGCTAAGGGGTCCAAGCATCTCGGAAGCCTGATCCGTGGAATGGTCCGAGCCCTTGAAGGAACATCTCTCGATCCAGTTCCTCCAGAACTTGACGCTGCACTAGCGTATCTCTGGAAGAATGGAGACGTCTCAGGAGAGGTCATTCAACTCTCCCTGAGGCTGAGGAGCCCGCAGGCCCTCGCAGCCGCACGCCCCCTCCTGAAGGCCACTTCGACACCTCTTTCTCAGCGTCTCGATTTAATAAAGGCTCTGGGGGAGCTGGCTGATGCACCCTCCGAGGAGATCTTTCTAGCGTTAGTCCGGAACGAAAAAATGGAGCCTGCCATACGGCTGGCCGCTCTCACTGGGCTGAGAAGGTATTCCGGGGAGAACATTCCTTCCACTCTCCTGAGCCTTTATCCCCGCCTACAAGGCGATCTCCGCCAGGTGTCCCAGTCACTACTTGCCAGTAGGCCCGAATGGGCCCACCAGCTCCTCTTGGCCGTAAAGGACGGCATTATCGACAAGGCCTCTATCAGCCAGGCAAATATCCTGTTGATGAACCACTATGAGGATAGCGAGATTAAGAGCCTCCTCACTCAGCACCTCCGTCCTTCTCCACGCTCGAACAAAGAGAAGGCTGAGCGGATCACAGAGATCAAGGCGCTTCTCTCCGCAGAGAAGCCAATAGGGAACCCGTCTGACGGATATACCGTTTTTGCGCAGCAGTGTGCCGCCTGCCACAGATTCAAGGATCAGGGACGGGATATTGGACCAGACCTAACAGGCTACGAGATGAAAAATCTCGATTATCTAGTGCCCGCCATCATCGACCCCAACCTCGGCATCAGGGAAGGCTTTGAACTTTCCACAATTACCCTGCGCCCAGCCGGAAACGCGACCTCTGCAATTCTAACTGGATTCATTACAGATACGAATGATCTCACCGTTACTATCAAGGACCTTTCAGGGATCAGCACTGTGATCGCCCGCAAAGATCTCTCTCAGCTGACCAGAGCACCGGTCTCTGTCATGCCCGATGGGCTACTGGACCTATTAAACGCCCAGCAGATTCGTGATCTGGTCGCCTATCTTCAATCCAAGAGCTGATTCCGGCGGCCACGAATTCAAGGCTCACTCACAAAAGGGTCTAGGGCATAAGAATAAGGCGGTAGCCCACAACCATGAGAAACGCATCTACGAGCAGGTGGCTGATCCAGCAGCCCAGCACCGTCCCCTGCCGCTGATACATCCACGTCCATATTACGCCCCCTATTCCGACCAGAAAGGAGAGAAAAAGGGCCAGCGGGAGAGGGAACAGTACGCTCATGAGGACCAGGTGGTGACCCGTGAAAGCCACCGCGGCGAGAAGGTGGCCAGGCCAGTAGCCAACCATCTTGCGCAGATGCCCATAGACAAACCACCGCCAGTAATACTCCTCCATCGCAGAATGGAGAACCGTAATGAAAATAGCCACAATCAGGAACCGCTCTTTCGAGGCAAACCCCAACCCCTTCGCTTTCTCAACAAGATTATGGCTGTTCTCTCTGACGATCTCTCCGACCGGCGTGAGAACCAGGATCCACCCTGCCAGCACGATACCAAGCCCACTCAAGACCCCTGTGACTACAACCGTTCCCCATGAGGGCCAATGGCCAGATCGGCTTTCCCTCCGGACGAGGCCCCCAAGTCCTATCAATCCAAAAAAGAAGAGCGGATACACGAGAACCCAGACCTTGGTACCGAACCATGCGCCTCGCCCCGCGTTCCCATGGGGAAACCAGACAACGTAAATCAACGCACACAGAAGGGGCACAACAAGAGCCGCAGCCATCGCTGGCCAGCTCATTCGGTTGCTTCCGTTCCCTCCCGGCATGCGAGGATGGTAAAGCAACCACCACCGGCCTTGTCCATTACATCCACCGCGACAGGATGTTATTTTCTCCTACGCGTCCCCCACTTGACTATTCTCAGGTCACCAGCTGATAACCGATCACCATCAGCATCACGTCTACCAGAAGGTGGCTGACCCAGCATCCCACTAAAGTCCCTTGCCTCTCATACATCAGGGACCAGATCACGCCCCCTACCATTACACAAGCGGTCAGGATCAGGGCGAGGGCGACCGGGAAAAACTGTAGAGTGACAATCAGGTGGTGCCCTCCAAAAGCTCCAGCCGCCAACAGGTGGGCGCCCCAGCGACCCATCTTACCTCGCAGTTGACCGTAAACAAACCACCGCCAGTAAAACTCCTCCAGTCCAGAGTGGAATACCGATACAAAGATGGCAAAGAGGAGAAAATTTTCCCGGAAGCCGAGCCCCTCCGCTCGAATGAGAACTCGTGGAGCGGCTTCCCACACAAGCGCTCCGATGGGAGTCCACATGAGGATGAACCCTGCAGATGCGATTAACAACCCACTAAGTAGACCAGTTATCCCCACGCTCTTCCAGGTCGGCCACTGCCTACCCGGGGCCCTCCTCAGGACGCCATGCGATCCAGCTCTCCAGAGGAGAAGAAGCGGATAGCAAAGGATGAAAACTTTTGTCAGTGTGTATGCGGACTTACCGATCGGACCATTCGGGAAGATGACAAAGTAGAAGAGCGCTCCTATCGTCGGCACCACGAGAGCGAGCAGTAACAAAACC
>MDTA01205696.1_pt1 | contig 18426 bp, 30 predicted proteins | sample 811151 | NCBI WGS metagenome assembly MDTA01 (sample SAMN05326648, study PRJNA326480) | marine metagenome | isolation source: seawater | place: Indian Ocean: South | collected 2010
CCGCCAAGTGGGGTGTATAGAACCATGCTTGGAACATTTGGTTGGACTGATTTCGACGCAGATGCCAACTCTAAAGGGGAATTTACCTTTGAATCAGATGCTATCGAGGATTTCACGAAATACTTGAAAAAAGCATATCCCGCAGGTAAAAAGATGGCTCACGGGGGTATGCACGGACAGGGCTACGACGACAAGTTGGACGAAAGCCTTGGCATGAGAAAAGGTGCAGGACGCTCAAAGCAACAAAGCCGTAAAGACCGACGCGACGAAAGTGCGGGGATGGAGAAGTCCATGGGACGCAGGAAGTACGCTTCAGTAGGTACGATGGACAAGGGGCGCAGAAAGATGGCTAAAGGAGGCACTACCGAAGGCAAGCCAAAGGTTGAGAGCCTAACGGAGGTCTTTATGCTGATGGATGGCACCGAAATCGAGTACAAAGACATAGATGATGCCGAAAAGATGTTCGGTGGAGACCCCCTTTCCCCACAAGACTTGGTGGACAAACTTGCCGCTGACCACGACATCTATGTGATGGATGCCGCGCCTGAATTGTTCGACCTCCCTGATGGTGACGACGAGGACGACGACGAGTTTTACACGGGTGACGTGAAGGATGGCGTTACCATTGACGACATTGAAGATGCCATTGAAGATGAATTGCAATCAGACAACTCTTACAACTACTCTGCACCCTTTGTCTTTGATGTTCGATTCACAAAAACGGATGATACTTACGACCCACAAGTCATGTTTGCGCGTGAACACCGAGGTGGTGATGTCAGAGGCAATTATGGGAACTACAAAGCCTTCGCAATCGACGTAGACACCAATCCGTTCTATGGAAATATGTCCGTAGAAATCCAAACCGACAAGGGCAGAATTTCATTGACCGCTGAATCGCTTGAAGGATACAATTTCTATGTCAATACAGACGAAACAGGAACTTTTGAGCAGGATTCCATTGTTGATAGGGACGAAATTGCAGAAGCGTTCGACTTCGGCAAGGTCAAATCCGAAACCTTGTACATCAACGATTGATGGCGAGAAGCAGGAAGCAACGGGGCGCGTTAGCGTCAGGAATTACGTTTGCCTTTTTCATGGGTGAGGCAATCATCCATTACAACATGGGACAAAAAGCGGATAATCCTGACCACAAATTCGAACTACCTCCATTGCCTGAACTTGGAAAAATGGCATTGGTTGTAGGTGCATTCAGTATTTTAAGTGGAGCGGTAATTGGTATGGTGGATTGATGTGAATAATTAAATTTGGCAATGCGTATTTTCGCGTTAGCTTTATTCACAAAAATTCATCAATGGCAAAATTTCCCCACGAGTTTTCGATGAAGAGATATAATCTCATCGAGACAGACTTGAACGATGACGCAACGGAAGCGTTAGAAGAATTCGAAAATTTTCTTTCTCATCTGACCTCTCTTAAACAAAAAGCAGGAGAAGATTGGGTCATGACCAAGGCTCAACAGAAGAAAATCAATCGTTTGTCAAGAGCCGTATGTACTGAAATTGAGTTCATGGTAGAGGAGGCATTCGAACCGACACCTCCCAAGGCAAAGGAGCAACCAAAAACACCCGAAAAGGTTGAAGCCAAAGAGGAGGCTCAAAAACCCGAATCGAAGCCGTCAGAGGAGTCTGACTCATCTATTTACGAATTTTTTGGTATTTGATGGAAGGAGCATTTATTTCCCTGAATCAACTTGCTTATGGTCAACCCACCATTGAGCAACGTATGATGATGGACGATGGAACAGAGTTTCGTGACCACGTAAAACTCTTTGAGAACGAGCCTTATCCTGAAAATGTCTCCGCTGAAGCAAAAAAAGAGACTTATGAGGTAGTGTCCAAAATTGAAAAGTTGCAAAACCCTGAATGGAGAAGTCGATGCTTTTTCATTGACAAACAATTAGGGAAGTATCTGAATGGATATGCACAAAAGGCAGGGATGAATTCATTCAAAGAAATCTTTGACCAAGTAAATGAATTGTACTTGAATAGCCTGATTTATCATGTCAAATTTCATTACAATCGAATTCGACCAAATCAACTTGGGTACTATTTGAAAATCAAAGTGCCCTCGGCTACCACAAGAACGGGGCACACGCCTTCTTATCCTTCAGGACATACCCTGCAAACCCATTTCTACACTCGACTGATTTCAGATGTTATGGACGTTCCGTGGAGTGATGAACCAACAAGGGAGGTTGCCGCGTCGCGTATGTCGATGGGAGTCCATTTCAAGTCAGACAATGATTTCGCCGTCAAAATTTCAAACTATCTTTTGGAGACTGACGAATACCTTAAATTAGTGGAGGAAATCAAGAAGCAACTGAATGTTTGAGACCTATCAAGAAACACCCGACTTGTCCCCTCGTGAGCGAATGGCGATTTGTAAAAAATGCCCGCTTTATGATGCGATGTTCGGGAGATGTAGGGAATGCGGGTGTTTTTTGAGAGCCAAAACCCAACTCGCAGGTGAAGAATGCCCAAAAGGTAAATGGTAATGAAAGTTGGAAGGAGAATTTTGTTGGTTTTTGGGTCAGTCTTGATTGTAGGCGCGGTAGTCTACACGGCCATACCAAGAGACGAGTTAGCTATTGCATAAGTGGAATTTACTCTTGATACGGCAGGAAAGCCGACCCCCCGACCTCGCTTCAATGGACGTTTTGCGTATATGCCGAAACCCTATGAGGAATATCAAAAAAGCCTGATTGCTCTGTTGAAAGAACAAGGTGTGCCGAAAGCAGATTATTGCCACATTCACTTGGTTTTTCACTTTGCTTATCCGAAAAGCACCCCGAAATACAAACGATTAGATGGCTTTCCCCTTCGAAGTAAGTTTGACACAGACAATCTCGCCAAAGGGGTAATGGATGCGTTGCAAAAGGCGGACATCATTGAGGACGACCGACAATTGTGCTCTCTGAAAGTTGAGAAGTATAGAACAACACAAAACGATAAGATTTACGTGAAATTATGGGAGTGTTAGACCCTACAGACATTCAGAATTTCATCAACAGAATTATTGATGAGATTTGCGACCACTTCGGAGTGCATAGAGAACTTGTGTTTGTATCCCGAAGCAAAGACGAGCGGAGGATGAATGCAATCATTACAATTGTCTTCTTTTTGAAAAAACATACGATTCTCTCGCATCGAGAAATTGCAAACATTGTTCAAAAAGATGTCTCATCAATTTCCAAATACTACAAATTCTGCATAGATTTGGATGACAAAATACCTCAACACAAGAGGATTTTGGAAGCGATTGACACATTACAAATATGAGCGAAGTAAATACCCTTGACGACATTGTATTGGAGGAGCAGGAAAACCCCAATTTTGCAGATGTAGTCAACTATAATCCCCTCGCAGACAACGTAGAGGAAAAAGATTATCAAAGAGCCAACATTGCGGGAGCACAACGTCTCCCTGAAATCGAAGAACCTACTTTCGTACCTCCTTCTCTTGAGGACATTCGGCCTGAAATGTTTGGTGGGAGTGATGGAGAAGATGAGGATGAAATCTTCGGAAAGGAGCGTATCAATGACCTTCCTAAAGGGGATAAGAAAAAAGCCGCCAAACAGATGGCGGAGATGGTTTTAGAAGGCTACTCAAGTATTTGCTCTTTTGCGGGGAACTTCGCAAACATGAATGAGGGTCAACTTTTGCAAATGCAGACGGAGGGCAAGATTGACCTTCAAATGCCAATCCCTGTTAGCCCACAAGAACGGGTTGGAGTGGTGGACTTTGTTCAAAGCTACAATAGCCAAATCGATGAGGCTATGGAGGTTACGGACGAATTCAAAGACAATGTAAGGGACCCTATGACCCGAATTTTTGAAAAGAAAGGGGTCGGCATGACAGACGAGCAGTTTTTGCTTGTCATGTTTGGTAAAGACATCATTACAAAAACGGCGACTACTATTGCATTGAAGCGTCAATTGACAAGGACCTTGGAATTGGTTTACGACCAATATCAGCAATCAGGTTCAATGCCACCGCCTCCGCCTGTTACTCCACCCCCTGCACCACAACCGCAAGCACAAAATTCACCGCCACCTACGCAGGAGGAAAGCCGAAGAGATAGGCGGAAGAAGGCGGCCAAAAAAGGGAAAAAGGCAAAAATCGTAGCACCAAATGATTAAGGCAGTCGTAAACATCGACATTGGATGTTACGAGCAGATTCAAGAACCTTCATTTGAAAATCCCACTTGGGACTTTTACACCATTACTGACCTCGAAGGCAGGGAGCATCGAAAGTGTACAAATGAATACTTTTTTGAACCTATCGTAGTCGATGAAGAATCACTTGATGGCTTGAGCAGTAAGCGCAAAGCAAGCTATTACAAAGCCAAGGCATTATCCTTGCTTGAAAGGGAAACGGGTATTGATTATGATATTGTAATTGTCATTGACGGCAACATTCAAATCACGGGCGACTTGGATGCATTCATAGATGATTACCACAACAATTTTGACATCTCAATGACTCGTCACCCCGATTGCTCAAGCTATTTACACGAATCCCAAAAAATCCAAGAAATCAAAAGCAATTTTGACGGCACAGGTGTTGTAATTGAAACAGAGGAAAACATGGAAGAAACATTGGATGAAATGTCTCGTCGAGGCTACAAATTCAACAATGGATACCATGAGACGGGAATAAGTATTCGTAGCAATACAAAGCGTACAAAAGCCTTTGAGAAGGCATGGGCAAAAAACTATTTGCAGTTCGCCACTAAAAGAGACCAACCTTCATTGGCATTCACAAGGTGGGAAAAAAAGAGCATTCAATTCAACACAATTGAAAAGTCCATTGTGAACATTTCATCACCATTTTCGTGGCATCCCCACAAATACAACAAGGATGACTAAAGCGGTAGTTACATACAATTTTGGGGACTATGATACATTGAAGTGCCCTGAATGGTCGGATGCAGAGTGGGATTTTTTTCTGTTTACCGACAAGCCCGAATATCAAGTGGAAGGATGGGAAACCATCACCTTACCTGAAAAATGGGATGTTAGCGATGACCCCAAGCGCAAGGCAAACTACGTGAAATACAGAGTGTTCAATTTGCTCGCTGAATTGAAAAAGGAATACGACTTGGTGATTGTCATGGATGCGAATATGGTGGTTGTTGGACCCCTTGATGATTTTGTCAACATTTTCATGATGAGTTCGGTAGACGGGGTAGTGTTGAAATCAAATCGGGAATCCGTTTATGAAGACCTCGAATACTGCGAAAAGTTTGACAAAGACGATTCTCTTACCCTCCAAGAGACGGCTCTGTATTTCCGAGAGCAAGGGTATCCCCCAAAAGTGAATGACTACTTTCAAACAGGTGTTTCTGTACGAAGAAATTCAGGAGCATGGAGAATGATAGAGGAAAGGTTTCAAAGCCATTACGCAGGTTATACGAAACGAGACCAACCAATGATGAATTTCATCCATTGGAAATATCCCTTGCTTGACTTGAATATGGTGGACATCAAAGACATAGGGGAGTTCATTCGCTACGACAAGCACACATTTGAAAAAGATGGCCTTTACTCCACCTAAAATTTTGGTTGGAGCACCAACTGCCGATGTCAAAAATTATTGCGCGGAGGATTGGGTGAAGAATGTCAAAGAATTCTTGTATCCCACAGACGTAGATGTTTTCCTTGCAGACAATAGTGAAAAGGCGGGAAACGAAGAGTACCTGAAAAGTTTAGGAGTTGACTCTGAACGTGTAAGATTTAGCCTTGCAGAGCCAATCATTAGCCGCATTACCAAAAGTCATAATCTCGTAAGGAAAAAGGCATTAGAAGGCGGCTATGATTTTCTTTTACATCTTGAGTCGGATATTTTCCCTCCTCATGATGTGCTTTTGCGCCTTCTCGCGCACAGAAAGCCTGTCGTTGGAATAAGCTACGACATATTTGATTGGCAAGACCGCGAACCTGTCATGCTTCAAGTAGAAGAGGAATATGACGGAGAGCCAAGCGGTGCAATCATAAGGGGTAAATACAACTATACCGCTTACGATGGAACGCTAAAACAGGCATGGGCGAATGGGATTGGATGTGTTCTTCTTCACAAAAGCATTCTTGAAAGGTTTGAGTTTCGATTTGATGAGGATAGAGATGGATTTTGTGATAGTTGGCTCGCTTATGATTTAAGAGAAAAAGGAATACCGATGTATGTTGATACCTCGATGTATGCTCTTCACCGAAACATGGATTGGAGGCATTTTGGGGACGACTTTGTTTCACAAGTACACTAATAGAATGGGAAAGACAAAAGAACTTTTGATGAAAGAATTGTCGAAAGACAAAGACACCAATCAACAAAAATTTGCAGTCTTTCAAGCGCGTATTGAGCGTAAGAAAGCCTACATCAAAGCGATTGATTCGTGCATTGAGGAAATGAAAAAATTCGCCAATAATGCTCTTACTTCCGATTTAGACAGAGCAAAAACATGGGTTGAAATTTTCGAAATGCAAGAAAAATCCATGGCACAAAGACAGGTTTTAGGTCAACACATTAGCTATCTAACCCAATTAAAAGAGTTGGAGGATGAGCAGAATCTGTAAATTAGGTGTTGCCGTAGGCAAAAAAGGGATTGGGAAAACATACCAAACCACGGAGATGATGAAAAGTTATGTCCGAGGTGGAAATGGTGTGAAACCCCGTCGTGTCCTCATTTTGGACGTAAATGATGAGTTTGAAGAATTCAAGGCAATGAGTTTGAAGGACGTTGAAATTTTCAGCGTTCATCCTCGCGTAGAGATAAGACGAATTCGCCCATTCAAAGATGATGGGAGTCGAATGACATTGCGTGATATTGCCGATGCTTTGTATCTCATCCTTGAGAAGTACAGAGGTGGTCTTCTTTTGATTGAGGACATCAATAAGTACATCTCGGACCATCTGCCAAATGACCTTGTTGGCGCGATTTGCACGAATCGCCATACGAATACGGACATCATCATGCACTTTCAGTCTATCGGCAGAATTACCTCAAAGATTTGGCAAAATTTGAATTGGATTCGTTTCCACAAGAACTCTGATGCCGTAGAAAGACACAAGAATAAGTTCCCTGACAAGATTGATTTGTTCAGTATTGTCGAAAGCATGGTCAACAAACGATACTACGATGGAGACAATCGATTTTTTCTGTACGTCGATGTAGACGAGGAGAAGATTTACGGAAACTACGACGAGGCGTTATTTGATTATGCGGTCGATGAGTATTGTTCGATGAATCATCGTCAAGTAGTAAAACCATACATCAACAAAAGAAACGAAAAAGGAAAGAAAGTGTATTCACCCGAACAGGCAATTTCAGCCGCCAAGGAAGTATTCAAGAAAAACTACTACCGATAATTCACAATAATTCATCTCTCCCTTATTAGAAACTGAATTCAGACGTGGGGGGTGATGTTTTTCAATTTCGAAATTTCTAATTAACCGCTATATTTGCAACGAAAATCTTTGGAAAGATGGACAAAAAAGAAATCAGCAAAGTCGCATTGACAATCGTCTTTACGGCATTAGGTGTTGCAGGAGGTATGCTCCTGTATGACCGCGTTTTACGCAAGTAATCAAAGCAGAAATAAGTTCCCCCCGTTGGTGCGGGTCAGAGAATTTGCCGAGAGCATTTGTGAGTGTTTAATCAGTTTTCATTTTAATCGAAATAAAAATCATCATGGACTACAATAAGTATTTCGCCCAAGCAGAGGAGGAAGCTAACGAAAGCTACCTCAACTATGGTGGATACCCTTCAGTCGATGCTGACTTCGACGATTATGTGGAAGCCGCAGGTGGTTCTTACATGAACCAAACAGGTGGTCCTGCAATGGGCGGTGGTGCTCCGACATCACAACCCTACATCATCACCATTAGCAACACGACGACTAACTCCGTCGGCTCGAACATCATTGGTAAGGCATTCGCCAACATCACGGCTTCGGGCAATGGTATCAACACAGGTGTTACATACACCATGGGTATCAGCGGAACAACCTACGTCGAGTTCTTGTACCAACAATTGAACAAGCCATTCATCGTAGGTTTGACCTACGTGGATGCATCTACACAGGCTCAAGCCTTGAAGACGCTTCAGTTGAAAGTACGTGACACTAATGGTAATGTGCAGGAAAGAACCATCGTACCAACGGTGGACCCCTATCAGCAACAGACAGACATCCTTGCAATTCGCCAATCTTGGCGTTGGGATGGCTTTACGTCTATTGCGGTAGACCTGAACGCTTCGGCGGCTGCGACCTTCTACTTCTACCCATCCGAAAACGTCAACCTCACTCGCGGACTTGCGGGTCAGTCAGTCGCTCGCGGCTACGGCAACCCGAATGTTGTCCGTCAAGACAAGGTTGTACTCGGTCAGGGTGTCGCGGAGGCACTTCAGCAGGGTTAATCTTACCATTAACAACATGGAGAAGGCGAGGGAAATTTTTTCCTCGCCTTTTCTTATTTTAGTAGCAAAATTTTGACTTTATGAATCTTTACGCATATATCGCCTCAAATAATCCGCGCAAAGCCAATTTGCTATTGCGAAACAACGGATTTGGAGAGGGAAAAACAACAAGCGAAATTGAGCGAAGATTAAAGCAGTATGTGAGGGAAGAGAAGGATTCTGCCCTCAAAGAGATGGCGAAAATCCATCCTGATAAGGAATTGTTGATTGGGGATGGCGTAACTCGGCAGTTGCTGAATTACACAGGGGCAGACAAACATCGCAATTACATGGGTGAGCAATTCATCCAAAACCTTGACACGACGACATACTACGGCCCAAAATCCGCCCAAAATCCCTATCGCCCTATTGCTCCTGACTATTTCAATAACGCGATTGGAGTGGACGATGCGCAATTCCCCATGAACAAATCGGCATCGGTGACAAAAGAAGACATCAAAGCCGCAGTTGCAGAGGCAAACGGCTCAACCACCCAAAAGGCAGGGATGAATCTGAACTTGAATCAATCTGAAATTTTGATGCTTGCAGGATTCCTCTTTCTTGGATACATGATTGGAAAGAAAGGGCTATGAACAACAAAAGAGAAGCGGCAAAGGTATTAGCGCAGGTCATCAACGAGCGCACCATCGAAGTTAGAGACGCTTTGTTTGATAGCGGAGTGAACATCAGTCCAAACGCAGACAAAGAAGACCTCGTAGATAGCGTTATTGAAAATTTTGGATTCAATAAGAGGTTACAGAGAAAAATTGGAGGATTGGCCGTTGAAGTTCAACCCGACCTCATTTCGCGTATCCCCCAAAGATTCAAAGCACAAAGCGGAGATAACAAATTGTCCGCTGAAGAAAAAGGTGCAATCGTAGATACAACAGGTCAAATCGCAGGTCTTTTTTTGGCAAATTTTTTGGCAGGAAAGCAAGCAGAAAAGCAAGCCGAAATCCAAGAGCAACTTCTTGAAGCACAGGCAAAAAGCGATTTGGCAAACGCTGAATTAGTCAAATCACAATTGGCACTTCAGGGACAAATTGGTGCAACAAAGGCGAGCATGACACCGCCAATGCGTCTATTGACGGGTATTTTGCTCATCGGTGCGCTTGGAGCGGGTTACTACTTCTATATGAAGACCAAAAAATAATCGACTCTCATGCGCGAGCAAGTGGAAGATGTCGAGTTCGTCGAAGTCGAAGAAGTAGATGATGTTGTAGAAGAATACAACAAACTGCCTTCCGAGACAAAAGATAGCATTGCCAAAATTCAAGGCAAAAAAAGCATCTTTGAAAATGCCGAAACAAGTACATATCTGCTTGGCGCGGCTTTAGGAGGAGGTTATGCCGTTTACAAGGGCAAAAAGGTTTTGCTCGGAGTGGCTTTTGGCTTGATTACCGCATATTTTTACCTTGAATATCTCGATAAACCCTCAAAGAAATCAGAATAATGTTGACTGCGAATCAATTTCATAAGCAAAGCGGCATCAGGATGGAGTTCCAAGACTTCCTCGGTCGCATGAAAGAAACCTTTGGAGAGAACTTCATGGAAAAGGTAAATGAAGGAAAGGTCAAACTCCAAGAGGTGCAGAAAGCCCTCGGCCTCAAGGTGACAAAAAAGGAAGATGTCAAAGATGAAAACTCTGCGAAGGCACAAACCGCTAAAATCCAAGCGAGGCGCAAAATCGTCCCCAAAAAGGTTTCGGTGACAGGTAAGTCAGGAATGAAGTGTGCGTCTTGTCAGGACGCTAAAAATGCGTCAGGAGATAAAAAACAGAGCAATGCCGTAAGGAACGTTGCGATTGTAGTTGGACTCGGCGCAGTCGTTTATTGGGCAATGAAGAATCGTAGATAATGGAAATAGAGGTTTACATTGGTAGTCAGCCGACGACTTTAATCATTCCGATTGAAACTGCATCGGAGCACAAAATTGGGATTCGCGTGAAATCAGCCGAACATCCCAATACTGCCTTTGTAGACAGATACAAGACCATCATGGGTCAAGTAGAGATTCAAGTGGGAATGCCTGTTGCACCTGAAAAAGCTATTGTAGAAGTTTACAATGAGCCAATGGGCCTCATTCCGATGAGAGGTGGGTTCAGGGTAGGTGACATTATCCAACAACCTCTGCAAGACATTCCTCAATGCATCAACTACTCTAATCCAAAAATTAGAGAGGCAATTCCCTTTTTTACTCAATTCAGCGCAATCGCAGGGTATGCGGATGCGGGGGACAAAATCTATTACGACAAAACGTATCAGTATGTAATCAAATACATGGATAGCATTCCTCAAGCGCGGGAAACCCCTGCCCGCATCCATGCAGAGGAGGGTTTCATAGAGGTAAGTGCTGAATATTTTAGAAACTACACCATTCCTATGAGGATGGCCGTACTACTTCACGAATTTTCACATTTTTGGTTGAATCGTGATATTGATAGCGAAATCGAGGCTGATTTGAATGGTCTCGCCCTGTACTTGTCCTTGGGTTATCCACGGATAAGTGCTTTCAATTCTTTTACTCGCGTCTTTATGAATGCCCCAACTGCCGCCAATAAGGAAAGAATGGAAATTATCAAAACTTTTATCAGTAATTTTGATGCAGGGAATCCTCCTTCATTTGGAGAGCCTTTGGCGGCTTTAAGCCAACAATGTCAAAACAGAATTGGATGAGTTTTAAGAATAATATCGGAAGTCCTTTTAGACCTGCGGTTGACCCTTTTGGAGGCAGGGGGGAAAGAGCAGGATTGAATCATGGAGGGCAATATAGCGTTGACTATGTAGTCGAAAAGCCAAAGACTACACGAAAGCAGAAACCAAAGACGTCACCTACGTCAGGGCAACGTCCGTTTATGCGTTCGGCACCTCCCGTTGCGGCTCCCCGTCCGACCAAGCAAGAAGTGGCGAAAATGAAGTCTGCTTCGGGTATTGATGATGTTAGCGTGGATAATGAAAACTTTGTCAATTTATCGGGTAACAAAAAGCGAGATATTGAAAGGGGCTTGGCTCGCTACACTTGCGTAAAGACGGCTCATGGGTCAGGAAATGAAGACTCATGCAACGGCTTTCATGCGATTTGGCAAGCAAGCAATGTAAAAAATTGTGGTGCCCCCGTCATCGCATCAGCAAAATTAAAATTGGACCAATGCGCAGGTGCTCAAGGCGGTGATGTGGCGCAATGCACGGATGGGCTTGCAGATTATGCAGGTTTGGACAAGCGGCAGACTCGGCTCTATGTTCAAGAAGTGGCAAATAGGTGGAGAAATGAACTTGAGAACGCGGTAAATGTCTGTCTTTTGAGTGAAGGCACCAACGGAGACCGAGATGACAATACAATTTATGGATGCACCAACCGAAATGCCATCAATTACAATCCCTCCGCGAACTACGATGATGGCTCTTGCGAATATGGAACGGATGACACTCCCCCTGACGGCAATTTTGACCAAATTGACGATTTAATCAATCAAAAGTTGGCCTCCTTCTTGGATGGCTTGCAGGGCAATCAATCTCCGACAGGGGGCGAAGAGAGTTTCCAAGACCAAGTGGATTACGGCGCACCCCTTGATATGCAAACTCCACCTATGCCCCCGACGAAACAAGCAGGATTGGGTAATGTGAACCCCCTTCTTTTGATTGGTGTCATTGCGGTTGCGGGATTGGTTGTTTTTATGGCTAACAAGAAGCCTCAAATGGGTGCGACAAAAACTATGGGATAATGAATGCATTTTCACCAACAATTGATGAGGGCGTTTGGGATAGTTTGATGGGTCAAACCTCGGCACCCATGCGGACAGAATCAGCAAGTTCGTACAAGAATGCTGACGGAAACTTGGTGAGAGCCAAATTTAAGGCACCCTTACGTGATGCAGTAAAATCTCTTATTTCATTCAATCAGCACAAATCAGGTCCCGTTCAATGTGACCGACTTGACGCAAGCATTGCAGAGGGAAATCGGTTGCTCACTTTAGACAAAAATTCATTAGAAAGCGAGGTCGAAAGAGAGGTTGATTTCAAGGTAACAAATGCTCGGCGCAAGTATGCCGCTCAAATGCTTAATCAATATACTGATGAGTTAGAGCGAAAGCGAGAAGCAAATTGCAGGGTAAGTGGAGACAAGGCTTTGGATTATGCCCAACAAGGGGTGGACTCACAACTTGCGGGTTTGGGACAATCCCCCTTACCCTCCTCTACGCCTGTTGTCCAACAAGCAGGAATGGGAGGAAATCTTCTGATTTATGCGACAATTGGAGCAATTGCCTTCGCAGGATTCTTTTTCATTAAATCTACTATGGATAAAAAAGGCGGAGGTTCCACCCCTGCCCCCGCACCAAAAACAACTGCAAATGCCTAACAGAGATTCTTGCGGGTTTTACTCTAACTTCAACACGGGCTTCCGTAATCAGGCAGGAAGTGCGGGTTGCACCAACCCTATTGCCATCAATTTTGACCCAAGTGCTTCGCAGGATGACGGCTCATGTGAGTTTGCGGAGGGTTGCACCTTGCCTATGGCACTTAATTATGACCCATCGGCAGTTTACGAAGATGGTTCTTGCGAAGGCGATTTGTTCTTCCCGAATATGGGTGGAGTGGTCCCTTCATCTTACATGGAATACATGGAATTGTACAATGCGGGGATTGATGCTCAAGCAGGTACAGGATTTGGTGTCGAAGTCAATCCGTTGGTTTACGGATGCTCTGACCCTAACGCAATCAACTTCGACCCGAATGCCGAGGCGGACGATGGCTCGTGTGTCTTTCCCGATGCGATTTATTACGGAGAAGACTTTCAGGAGTATCAGATGGATGGAGCACCTTCTTCAGACGGGATTTATATTGGGGGATGCTTGAACACAATGGCCCAAAACTTCAACCCCAATGCGAACTATGACGATGGCTCGTGCCAATTCGAAGGTGGTTGCACGGATGTAAACGCAAACAACTACGACCCAACTGCGGTATTTGATAATGGCTCCTGTGATTATTCGGGAGGATTGGGTGGCGGTGCGGGTTTTCCTCCCCCCCAAGTTGGTTCAGGTAATGTGGGCGACCTTCTTGACCAATTAGCAGATGCGGCAGGTGGGCCAACAGGAGGCGCGTCAGGCGGTTCTTCAGCAGGAGTGATGACTGATTCAGGCGCATCCTTGGAAAAAGACCCCAAAGGCAAGAAGAAAAAAAGACCCAAGCAAAGGTTTAGCGGTTTTGCAGGGCGTGATGCTGAAGGATTTTTCAAAGGCGCACCAACCTCTCAACCCTACATTGCCTTTACAGGGGTGTTACCCTGTCAGGAACACGGCTTTTTCGGGTGTTATGGCCGTGGCACGTATGATGAATGTCGCACCCGTTGCACAAGCGGGCCAAGTCCAAAACGAGCAGGGTTCAAGTCAGCCTGTGGTTGTGGCGGATGAGTAAATCACCTAAAATCACCTATTGGCAACGTGCAAGAAGGTGTTTGGTGGACAAGAAGAAAAATAGGGAATTGAAAGTAAGCAAGTTGAAATGGAACTTGCAGAAAATCATCGACAAAGACAAAGGGCACCTATGATAGGTGCCTTTTGTTTTGAAGAAATTTCTAAATGAGATTCCGTATTTTTATTGCAAATTTTCAAATCAACAATTATGAGAAGACAATTCAGAAATATGCACCACGGCATGGCGGGTCGCAGAGGCTTCCGTGCCCAATCAGGCATGGGTGGCGGTACCGACTTTTATGCCGCAGGTACGCAAGCGGCAGTAGCCGCATTTAATGCAGGTGGGGTCAACGCTTTGTTGGCTTTCTTGGCAGGTTTTAACGCGGCACAAGGATAATTAGAAATCATGATGGCAGATAATAGCAGATTTGGTTTCAAAAACATGGCGCACATGAAGAACATGGCGCACATGAAGGGAATGGCACACATGAAGAACATGGCACACATGAAGAACATGGCACACATGAAAAACCTTCATGGGGCATTCAAGAGCCAAGCGGGAGATGCAAGCACGGCTCAATTTTATGAAGCAGGTCGTTTGGCCGCTGATGCGGCGTTCCAATCGGGCGGTGTCAACGCCTTGTTGTCGTTCCTTGCAGGATACAACGCTCAAGATTTCACTTACGGAGGTGTAGAAAGCCTCATGGATGACTTGAACTAAAACATGAAATTGTTTTCCCCTGACAAGACACCGAAGTATAGTGTTGCGCAACAGAATTGTTTAAGCGTACCATCAAAATCTTCGAGCGGCCAAAAATGGAAAGCGTGGCATCAAAGCCTCGTAGCCTGTTTTGGTAAGTCAGGTGCAAACACTCTTTGGGTTGAGGCATGGGATAGGTATGGTCGTAGTGGCATTGCCTATTCCAATGACCTTGCCCAATATATGCAAGGTCAAGGCGTGTATTTGCCTGAAGGATTAGGGCAAAAGGCTTCCCTTACAGGGGCGAACATTACAAGTGCTTTTGGTGGATTTTTTAATGCTATGAAGTACATCAATATCGCCTTGGCAGGGGGTATTGCAATTGGATTTTTAATCCTTTTGTACAACATCATTATCAATCCTGACAAAGCCAAAGCCTCCCTCGGAGTCATTACTGAAGGAGCGATGCTTGCAACACCTCAAGGGAGAGCAATTACGGCAGTTGGTGGCAGTCAAAAAGCGTTACCACGATGAATGAGAAAAGGGTAAAACGAATTTTGCTCGGCCTCACCATGGTCGGAGTAGGAATTGTAGCATTTGGCTCGGTGCGACGTAAAAAGTTGTTGTACAAAGCGGTTCAAGATTCGGTGGATGCAGTTGCAGGAAATACTGATAATCCATTTGCAGGAGATGCTTCGGGAGCGGCCTGTACTCTTTCCCAAAGCAAAATCGACACCTTTGCAACAGAATTGCGCTCGGCGGTGGAGATTGTAAGCATTTTTGAAGGGACTACCGATGAAGATGCAATTTTACAAACGATTGCAAGCATCGGCACCAACGCTTGTATGACACGGGTTTCAAATACCTATCAGACCAAGTATGGTGAGAATTTGAATCTCCGCATTCGCGGCGAATTGAGCGGCACAGATTTAAGGAACTATGAAACGGCAATTTTGAATTTAAGATGAAGAAAGATTTACCATTTTTAATTGGTGGTTTGGCATTAGGGGCTGTCGTTTTCCTTGTTTTCAAGGATAACATTTTGGGCAAGAAAGAGAAGTCAGCACCTGCACAAACCCCACCAACTACAGGCGGTTCTGTTAGCGGTGGCTCTGTAAATACGGGGATGAGCGCATCAAACCAAGGGATGCAGGGGCAAACTCAAAGTACACAAATGGAACAGGAACAAGCCGCGCCTCCCTATGAACTCGTCCCTATTGAACCACAATTAGTTGGTACCGAATACTATGAAAAAATGTTCGGTGGATGTTCTTTCCCAATTCTTCCCGATGCCTCAAATAGGTGTGTTGAAAAACTCCAAGAGGCATTCGATGTAGAGCGCACGGGAAGTTTCGATATGGCAACGCAACAAGCCTTTGACAAATACATTGAAAATATGCCGAACCGCTCGCAAGGAGATTTCAAGGGATGGGGCATCCAAGGATGTATCACTTTCGACCCTGCAACAGGTAGCGAAACAAATACCTGTGGATTGAATCATGACCAATATCTCGACATTCTTTTCAAGATGGGCATTCCACTTACGGACGAGAACCTATAAAAACAATTGAATGAAAGATTCGTACAAAAATTTCAATGGCACAGAGAGTTCTGACTTGGATTTAGACAAGATTCAGGATTTTGTGAACATGGAGGGCATGAAGGGAAATTTGGTTGCAAATGAAAATTTGCGGGACTCTGCGTTTCAAAATCAAAGCGGAATTTCAGGCTCACCGAATAGTCCATTTAATTTTGGTTTAACACCAACTACGGCTTCAGACATCTTCGACACGCCTGAATTTGAGATTAGTAGTAACCTGCCGACGACATTGGGTGGCAGTCCAACCCTGAATCTTCAAAACCTTCCATCAGGGAGCGGAACCCTGAACCTTCAAAACATTGGCACGAACACCACGGGTTCATCAGGCTCGGCAACTGCCGAATTGTGTAAAAAGCGCAGTTTTCGAAAATCCTATCCCACCTTATGTGGAATGGTTAGAAATCAATCATCAGGAGGAGGTTTTGGAGAGGCCCTTGCCTCATTTACGCAGGGGTTAGGGAAGGGATTAGGAATTCTTGACAGGCAGGGGGCAGGTCAACAATCGGGCGTAGGACCAAGTGGACAAGCCGCCTCAACTGCCGATGTCGTGCAAAGATGTACGCTTCACGGATTCCCCCGTTGTGAATCTTCGGGTACTCTTGCGTCATGCACTACGGCTTGCCAAAGAAAAGGAACTCCTGATTGGCTGATTCCCACCTTGGTCGGATTGATTGGTATCGGAGTTATCGTGGTGGCCGTAGGAGGTGCCAAAAAGAAGCAAGGCACCATCGTCGTGCCGCCTGTAAAACCCGTAGCACAGACCTCATGAATAAAACCCAAGTCTTTGCTCTGATTGCCGTGCTCGGACTTTCGTTCGGGCTTTATTCTTACATCCAAAAACAAAAGAGGTTCATTGAAACGATGGACTACGAGTTTGAAAATGTAAAGATTCAAGGCATCAACTCTCAAAACATCACCTTCACGTTTGACCTCGTTTTGGAGAATTTGAGCGCGTTAGACTTGAAGGTCTATGACATCAATTTTTCGGTGAAATGGAACAACACACGAGTAGGTTCCGTACAGACACCAAGAGCGTACATCATTCCCAAAAGAAGCACACAAGTAGTTCCATTGACCCTAACGCTCAATAGGTCTGAACTGACAGGAGCCGTAGCCGAGGCGTTTAGCAACGTGGCAAATTTCTTGGGAGGGGTGATTAAAATTGATGGTACAATGTCAGTTGGCGCGGACGTTCTCACAATTCGGGATTATCCCTTTGAATATGAAGATACTGCCGCTAATTTAGTCGGATATTCAGTTTCTTCAATTATCCGATAAAATGAACGACTTCGTTAAAGACATTGCAAAAAGCGAGACCAAATCAGTCTTCAAAAAAGCGTTGGTCAACTTTGCCAAGAAAAATGAGGTGGAATGCACCTCAAATCAACTTCTCATTCGAGCAAACGAGGAGGGAACGCCCTTTTACACTTATTGTATCAACTACGACGAAAAGAAGCGCGTGACTTTCAAAGAGGTTCTTGGCGTAAAGGTGGACTTCAAAAATAGAGAGCAAATTGCCGAGCCTTTTATCACTAAAACCATCAGCCGTTTGAGTGAAAAGCACTCATGTAAGGTAGATGATGTAAAAATTTACGCTTGCACCTTTGACAATAAGGCCCAAGAAATTTTCTTATTCGGTTATATCAACAATCACAAAATCGGGACAATTAGTTTCGATTGGTTATTCAGCTAATCATGCCAATAGACATTTTAGGAAACGAAATTTTTACGCAAACTCTTAACGGAGTTGAAACGCTGACCATTACCGAAGATGATGGTGTCGGGGTAATTAGTGTCCTATGTACTACCTCAACCGCAGTACAAATTACAGGAGGAGCAACCATTGACGGAAAGGCAAGTGAAGTGATTGAAGTAGGAGAAAACAACTCTATTACTATCAGCGCAAACACAGGTGCCTCATTAGGAACTTTGACAATTACCGCACCTTCGGGATGTACGGCCATTGTTGTAGCAAATCAGGGATAATGACAAAAATTGAATTAAGACGAAATGTTGTTGGTATCGTGGGAGTGGCACTCTCCTTTGCTCTTGGGGTAACACTTTATCAAGCCTTTTTGCTCGCGGATATGGCGGATGTGGAAAAGGAAGATTTATCCCAAGTCAAGAGAACACCACCTCCAAACCCAAACCCTACAAAGCCGCAAATGAAGGAATTTTCAGGTCATGGTAAAGCCGTGGATGACAAGAAAAATGATGGAGAAAGAGCGCAAACGACA
>MDTA01180747.1_pt1 | contig 18416 bp, 18 predicted proteins | sample 811151 | NCBI WGS metagenome assembly MDTA01 (sample SAMN05326648, study PRJNA326480) | marine metagenome | isolation source: seawater | place: Indian Ocean: South | collected 2010
GTTAAATTCGGTTCCTTGAAACAGAATTTAGAAGAATATATTCTTAAAAATTAAATAAATGAAAGTAGAAATTCTAGATCTTAAACTACGTTATCAAGAAGAAAAAAAAGAACTTCTAAATTGTATTAAAAGGGTTTTACAAAAAGGAAATTTAATTTTGACTTCGGAGGTAGAGTTTTTTGAGAAGGCTGTTACTAAATTTACTGGTGCAAAATATTGTTTAGGTGTCAATTCAGGAACAGATGCACTTATGTTGAGCTTGTGGAGCGCTGGAATTAAAAAAAACGATGAAGTAATAACATCCCCAATTTCTTTTATAGCAACTTCAAATTCTATTAGCCATATCGGGGCTACCCCGGTATTCGTTGATATTGGTGATGACTTAAATATTAATCCATATTTAATTGAAAAAGCGATTACTAAAAGAACTAAAGCAATTATGCCTGTCCATTGGACAGGTAGAGTTTCGAATATGGATAAAATTATAAAAATCGCAAAAAAATTTAATCTAATTGTAATAGAAGATGCTGCACAAGCAATGGGAGCATATTTTAATAACAAGCACGCAGGAACTTTTGGAAAAATTTCAGGTTTTTCTGCCCATCCATTTAAAAATTTGAATGCAGTTGGTGATGCTGGTTTTATAGTTACAAATGAAAAAAGACTTTACGAAAAGATAAAGATGTACAGAAATCATGGTCTTAAGGGTAGAGACAATGTAGAAATTGAAGGTGTAAACTCCAGATTAGATTCTTTACATGCAGAAGTATTAAGATTCAGATTAAAAAGATTGAAGAATATAATATCAAGGAAAAGCAAAAATATTAATTTATATAAAAAATATCTAAAAACTGAGCATTGCAAAATTATTCCAGAAGGTAAATATGAAAAAAGCTCTCATTCAATGTTTGTTACTTTGTGCAAGGATAGAGATAAATTACAAAAATACTTAGAAAGATTCAAAATTCAAAGTAGGATTTATTATAAAACTCCCCTTCATCTCTATAAGGCTACAAAATATCTTAAATATAAAAAAGGGGATTTACCTAAAGCAGAGGAGTTTTCCCGAAATTTTTTATCATTACCATATCATCAACATCTAACTGAAAAACAAATTAGATATGTCTGTAAAAAAATTAATGATTTTTATAAATAATTTATGAGAGTTCCCTTTAACTATTTACCATATCAGTTTCAACAAACAAATAAATATTTTAAAGGTTGGAAAGAGTTGATTAAATCATCAGAATTTACACTTGGACCTTATGTTGAAAAATTTGAAAAATCCTTTGCTAAATATATTGGTGTAAAACACTGTATAGCAACAAATAATGGAACCGATGCTTTAATTTTATCATTAAAATCACTTGGTGTTGAAAAAGGTGATGAAGTCATAACAGTTTGTAATTCTTTTTATGCAACAGCTGGAGCTATAGTCGCTTGCGGTGCAAAACCAGTATTTGTAGACGCCGATAAAAGATATCAAATCGATACCAACAAAATTCAAAATGCTATCACAAAAAAAACAAAAGTAATTTTGCCTGTACACTGGGGAGGGGGTTCACCAGAAATTAAAAAAATTCTAAAAATTGCTAAAAAAAATAAACTTAAAGTTGTCGAAGATGCGTGTATGGGTATTGGAGCAAAGATTAACAAAAGAAGTCCAGGAACTTTTGGAGAAGTAAGCGCTATGAGTATGCATCCCTTAAAATCTTTAAATGTTATGGGTGATGGGGGAATGGTAGTTACTAATAGTGCAAATATTTATAATTGGATCAAAAGATATAGAAACCACGGGATGGTTGATAGAGACCACATAAGCGATTGGGGTGTGAATATGAGAATACAACCATTTCAAGCAATTGTTGCAAATATTGAACTTAAAAAAGTGAAACAAATTGTAAATAAAAGAAACAAAAATGCTAAAATTTTAGATAAATACTTGTCGCAAATCAAAGAAGTAATTATTCCTGAAAGAAAAAAAGGATTTACAGAAACTTTTGCTCTCTATATGGCAAGGTTCAAAAAAAGAGATAAGCTCAAATCATTTCTAATTAAAAATAAAGTTGAGGTAAAAATTCATTATCCAATTCCTTTGCATTTACAACAAGCGGCAAAAAAAATAGGATACCAAAATGGTGACTTCCCTGAAGCAGAGAAACAAGCTAAAGAGCTTTTGACTTTACCCGTACATCAATATTTGAGTAAAAAACAATTATATTTCATGATAAATAAAATTAAAAATTTTTATAAATGAGATTAGCAGATTACGTAATAGAATTTTTTGAGAAGAAAGGCATCAAAACTGTTTTTACTGTAAGTGGAGGTGGTTCAATTTTTTTATGTGATGCTTTGTACAAAGCAAAGAAGTTAAAATATATTGCTTGCCATCATGAGCAAGCTGTAGCATACGCAACAGAGGGTTTTGCTAGAATAAGGAATAAACCTGGCGTGGCGCTGGTGACCACAGGTCCAGGGGGAACAAACGCAACTTCCGGTGTAGCTTGTTGTTGGATTGACTCAGTGCCTGCTATTTTTATTTCAGGGCAGGTTTTTTTAAATCAAACAATTGGAAATTCCGGGGTAAGACAAATAGGTGTTCAAGAGTTTGATATAGTTCAAATGGTAAAATCTAGTACAAAATATGCTGTAATTGTAAAAAAACCAGATGATATTAAATACCATCTAGAAAAAGCTTACCATTTATCTTCATCTGGCAGACCAGGACCAGTTTGGATAGATATACCAGCAAATATTCAAAATGCTAATATTGATGTTGAAAAACTAAAAGGGTTTAAAGAAAAAAGAAAAAAATCCAAAAATTATTTTTTAGATAAAAAAATTAAAAATATTGCTAAAAAATTCTTAAAATACAATCGTCCTTTAATTCATTTAGGCAGAGGAGTTAAAATCTCAAATTCTGAAAAGATATTTAAAAAATTAATAAAAAAATTTAATATTCCTTTTGCATTAACATGGAATGCAGATGACTTTATAGAATCTAATCATCCACTTTATATAGGTAGGCCAGGTGCTTTTGGGTCGAGAGGGGCAAATTTTATAGTGCAGAATTGCAATCTTTATCTCTCTATAGGCACTAGGCTCCCATATATGGTTACTGGTTATGACTCCAAGGAATTTGCTAAAAATGCAAAAACTAAAATTATGGTAGATATCGACACTAAAGAACTAAATAAAAAAGATTTAAATATAGATATTAAAATCAAATGTGATGCTAAGTATTTTTTAGAAAAATTATATAAATATATGAAGTTTTTTGAAAAAAATACTAAATGGATAAGTTATTGTAAAAAAACAAAAGAGAAATATCCAATTGTTTTAGAAAGTATGAAAAATCAAAAAAAATTTATTAATTCATATTATTTTGTAAACGTGTTGTCTAATCTCTTAAACAAAAAAGATGTTATTATTACAGATATGGGTTTTTCTTTTACAACAACTCACCAAACATTAAAAATTAAAAAAGGACAAAATTTTCACACCAATTCTGGTCACGCCCCTATGGGCTGGGGACTTCCTGCTGCTGTAGGTGCTTTTTATGGCAAACAAAATAAAAATAGGGTTATTTGTTTAACAGGTGATGGCGGCTTTCAACTAAATATCCAAGAATTAGCAACAGTTCAACATAACAAAATACCAATTAAGATTTTTATTTTTAATAACAGAGGATATTTAACAATTAAACAAACCCAGCAACTAGGATTTGGAGGCAGAATAATGGGTGCAGATAAAAAAAGTGGACTTACTTTCCCAAATTATAAAAAGATTGCAGAGTCCCACAGTCTTAAATATTTTAGGTTCAATTCAAATAAAAATTTAAAATCAAATATTCAAAAAGCCCTTCAGTCTAAAGGAAGTATAATTTGCGAATTAGTTATGGATCCAAATGAGGAACAAATACCTAAAGCAATAAATAAAAGAACTAAAGAAGGAAAAACAGTTCCAACTAAATTTGAAGATATGTATCCATTTTTAAGCAAAATTGAATTAGAAAGTAATAAATTTAAAGAATAGTTACTTTAAAATATTTAGAAGTTAAAAGTGAGAAGATTTAATTTACTTAGCGATTATCCTAAACCAACATCAATAAGATACGTGAACGATAACTTACGAACTATTGATCATAGAATTGTAGCATCTTATAAAGACAAAGATTTTTACGACGGTGATAGAAATTTTGGATATGGAGGTTTCAAATACGATGGTAGATGGAAAACAATAGCAAGAAAAATTTGCAAAGAATATAAACTATCACAAAATTCTAAAATTTTACAATTAGGATGTGAAAAAGGTTTTTTGCTACATGATCTTAAAAACTTGTTACCTAAAGCTGAAATTTGTGGTCTAGAAACTTCAAGTTATGCAATAAATAGCTCAATGGAAAATATAAAAAAATATATTAAAAAGACCAATAGTTACGAATATCTTAACTTTGAAAACAACAAATTTGATTTCGTTATTGGACTTGGAATTATTTATACACAAAATCTCAGAGGTGCTATTAATTCTTTGAAAGAGATTAGTAGAGTATCAAAGGGTAAAAGTTTTATAACTTTAGCCTCATACAGCTCTAAAGAAGACTATTGGATGTTTAAACAGTGGACTTTGTTAGGTACAACTATTTTATTAGAGAATGAATGGGAAAAAGTTTTAGAACACACAAAGTATAATGGTGACTACTATTTTACTAACGCTTCTGAACTAAATTTAAAAAATAAATGAATATTTTAGTTTCAGGAGCGCAAGGACTAATAGGTTTTGATTTAATTAATATTTTAGCAAAACAAAACCATAAAGTTTTCGCTATTTACAGATTCAAAAATAAAAAAAAAAATATAAATCTTAAAAATTTAATTTGGAAAAAAATAGATCTTACAAAACCAATAGATATTAAAAACAAAATTGATGTTATTATTCATTGTGCAGTAATTCATGAATTCTCAAAAAATAAAAAGATTCAAGATTATATCGATACCAATATTTTATCTTTAACAAATTTAGTAGAATATGCTAAAAAATCTGAAACAAAATTAATTATAAATTTTTCAACAATTGCAGCTTTTGGAGAAATAAGTGTGAAAAAATTAAATGAAAATTATATTCCAACCAATCAAAATATACTTGGAATTACGAAACAATTATCTGAAAATTATCTTTTTACGCAACCAATAAATTTTATAAACATAAGATTTCCTGGAATTCTTTGTTCAAAAAAAAATACATCAAGACCTTGGCTGCAAACAATGATAAATAAATTAAAAAATAACAACCTTGTTAAGGTTCATAATATGAATAATAATTTTAATAACGTTATAGACACCGAAGAAATTGGTAGGTTTATTGTTGGTATAATAAAAAATAAAAAAAAAATTAGAGATACCTTTATTTTATCAGCATCAAAACCTATAAAACTTAAAAAAATAATAAAGCTTATAAAAAATCAATACAGCTCAAAAAGTAAAATTGTAAGCATCAAAAGAAATAAAAATTCATTCATATTGTCAAATAATAAAATTTGTAAAAAATTTAATTTTTTTCCATTATCGACTGAAAAAATAATTATGAGAAATTTATAAATGAGAAATTTAAAAAATTTAGAAAATAGCTTCCTTAAAACTGGGTATATTATTAAAAGAGCTGAAAAAAAAGCTGCACTGAATTACATAAATAATTTTCTAAAAAGAAGTATTTTAAAGAAGCTTAATATTAAAAAAACAATAAATAAATTCTCTTTTAATAATTTCCATAAATATGTGAGCGAAAAAGAACTTAATTCGGTGAGACTTGAACTATTTAATAAAATGAACAAGGACAAAAAATTTAAAGACTCTATTTTTTTGATCGCAAAAGAAACTTTGCAACAATTAGTAGGAAATGAACTTGCTATGCAAAATAAAATCAATTTATCAATTCAAGTTCCAAACGATGAGAGCTCATTACTTCCACTTCATTCTGACACTTGGGATGGGGACTCGCCATTCGAAACTGTTTTATGGATTCCCCTTGTTGATTGTTTTAAAACAAAATCAATGTTTATTCTTAAATCTTCAAAGTATGAGCAATTTAACAAAATATATAAAAGTAATAAAATTAAATCTGTTTCCAACCTTCACAATGTTTTAAAAAAAGATTTGAAATTTTTGAAAATCAATTATGGTAATTTTTTATTATTTAACCAAACTTTACCGCATGGTAATGTCGTTAATAAAACAAAAGAGACAAGAATATCTTTAAATTGTAGATTTAAGGGACTATTTACTCCTTACTCTCAAAAGAAATTAGGTGGTTTTTTCTCACCCATTTCCATAAGGCCTGCATCAAAGATAGGTATTAAATATAAATTTCCTGGTGAATAATTGTTAAGTTTAAGAGGGTACATTTCAAGTAGAAGACTAGAGGACAATAACCTAGTTGATCAAAGTGTTCAGAATTTAATTATTAGAAGAGCATGCGAAAAATATGGATACAAATATATGCTTAGCGCAACTGAATATGGCATGATGAATTGTTTTTTAATGCTTAATCAAGTTGTTAAAGACTCGATTAAAGGAAAAAATGATGGTATTGCATTCTACAGTATAGAGCAATTACCAAAAGATGCAAAACTAAGAAGAGAGATTTACAATATCGTATTAAAAAATAAAAAAAAAATAATTTTTTCTCTTGAAGATATGGTTCTAGAAAATAAAAAAGACATTAATAACTTAGAAAATTTAATTAAAATTAAATTTTTATTAAATTATAGCCCTAAAACATTTGATATTTAATGGTAAAACATGCAACTAAAGCAATCATTTGCAAGGATAATAAATATTTACTTCAGTTGCGAGATAATAAAAAAAATATTTACTTTCCAAATTCTTGGGGTTTTTTTGGTGGGGAAGTTGGATTAAGAGAAACCCCAGAAAATAGCGTTAAAAGGGAAGTAAAAGAAGAATTGTCAGCTGGATGCAGTTTTTTAAAAAAACTCTTTGAGTTGGAAAATCCTGGAACAGGTACACAAGTTCATTTTTTTTATTTTGAAACAAAAAAAAATATAAAAAAAAAACATTTAAATGAAGGTCAGGATTTAGGGTGGTTTTTACCTAAAGAAATGAAAAAAATTAAATGTACTTGGGATGTAAAGTTTTTCTTTAAATTAAATTAATTATGAAAAAAAAGAATTTTCAAAAAGAAGCGTTGCAAATAAAGATTGATAATAGATCAAAATTACTCAGAAAATATGTTTTGAAATGCATAGAGGCTGGTGGAAGAGGTCATATTGGAGCTGCAATGTCTCTAATAGAAATATTAAGAGTTTTATACGATGATTTTTTAGTATTCGACCCGAAAAATATATCTTTAAAAACTAGAGATAGATTTATTCTGAGCAAAGGACATGGTTGCTTAGCTTTATATGCTTTATTGTCAGATAAAAATTTCTTTTCTAAAGATGAACTTTCAAAAACTTGTGAAGCTAACTCAATCTTAGGCGGTCATCCAGAGGTTAAAGTCCCTGGTGTAGAAGCTTCTACAGGTGCACTTGGACATGGTTTGCCAATTGGTGTTGGTATGGCTCTAGCAGCTAAACTAAAGAAAGAAAAACATAGGATTGTTGTTGCAATAGGTGACGGTGAAACTAACGAAGGATCAATTTGGGAGTCAGCAATGTCAGCTTCTAAACACAATCTTTCAAACCTTATAATAATCTTAGATTATAATAAAATTCAGTCATATGGTTTTGTTAAAGATGTTTTAAATTTAGAGCCTTTAAATGAAAAATGGGAAAGTTTTGGTTTTAATGTGATCGAAATAAATGGTCATGACATAAAACAAATTAAAAAAGCTTTAAATTCAAAAGTAAAGAAAAAAAATAAACCAAAAATTATTATTTGCCATACTATTAAAGGAAAAGGAATACCAATAGCAGAAAACAATCCTACCTGGCACCACAAAAATAATTTATCAAAAGAAAATTTACAAGATCTGTATAATTCACTTGACTAAAAATTATGAGAAAAACTAGCTTAGACTGTGTTTTTGAATTGGCAAAAAAAGACAAAAGAGTTTTATTTGTCGGATCTGATTTAGGACCTGGTGTTTTAGAAAATTTTAAAAATGAAATACCAAGTCAATTTATTATGGAAGGTGTCGCTGAGCAATTCATAATCGGTATGTCCGCTGGGTTAGCAAAAGAAGGTTTTATACCTTATGTAAATACAATAGCAACTTTTCTTACACGTAGATGCTATGAGCAAGTAGCAATAGATTTATGTTTACACGATTTACCAGTTAGATTGATAGGAAATGGTGGTGGTTTAGTTTATGCACCGCTCGGACCAACCCATTTGGCACTTGAAGATATATCTTTAATGAAGTCACTACCTAATATGACAATTATTTCACCATGTGATGCAAATGAAATGCGTCAAATGATGTATCAAACACTAAATTATATGCACCCAATATACATAAGATTAGGAAGAGGTGGAGAAAAAATTATTTCAAATTCAAATGAAAATATAAAAATTGGAAAAGGGGTTGTTTTTAAAAAAGGTAAGGATGCATTAATAATCAGTACAGGTACGATGACACAAAAGGCATTAGAGATTAGTGAGAAAATTTCTAGAAGCAAAATAGATTGTGGGATTTTGCACTTAAACACGATAAAACCTTTAGATCTCGATAGAATAATTGAAAATTCAAAAAATAAGAAATTAATTATAACAATTGAAGAACATTATAAAATAGGTGGTTTAGGTAGCTCAATTTTAGAAGTTTTTAATGAGAATCTTGGAAAGAACGCGCCTGAAGTAATTAGAGTTGGTGTTGAAAATAAATTTTTAGAAGAATATGGAAATCAAGATACATTACAGAAATCTGTAGGCTTAGAGACTAATAACATAATAAAAAAAATTTTAAATTTTTTTAAATAATAAAGTCTATGAAAAAATTAGTTAATATAGTGTCAAGTTTACATAAACAAACGAGTAGAGACTACCTCAAAAGGATGAATAATGAAAAAATAAAATCCATGAATGTAGCAAAAAAATATGGGAAAGACTTTTGGGATGGAAAAAGGCAATTTGGTTATGGAGGATACAAATATATTCCAGGAAGATGGAGATCTGTAGCAAAAAAAATTATAAAAAAATACAATCTTAAACCTGGTTCAAAAGTTTTAGATGTTGGTTGTGGTAAGGGTTTTTTAATTTATGAAATGTTATTAATCGAACCAAATTTGTCCATTTGCGGTTATGATATTTCCAGATATGCTCTAAAAAATGCAAAAAAAGAAGTAAAAGGAAACCTATTTTATCATGATGCTTCAAAAAAAACAAAGTTTACAAATAAAAAATTTGACTTAACTATTTCACTAGGTACTTTGCATAACCTTAAACTAAAAAATTTGTTTTATACTCTTAGAGAAATAAATAGGATAAGTAAAAAAAGCTACATTATGGTAGAAAGTTATAGAAATAACAAAGAAATGTTTAATTTGGAATGTTGGGCACTTACCGCAGAAACCATCATGGATACAGAAAGTTGGAAATGGTTATTTTATCAAACAGGTTTTTCAGGAGATTACGAGTTTATTTATTTTGAATAAAGAATGAAAAAATTAAACCAGGTTTCACCATCAATTTTTTATCCAAATAAAAAAAATACCTTTCTTTTTTTATCTGGAAGTAATTCAAATTTTTTAAAAAGAAAAGAAAATTTATTAAACTCAAAAAGTAGAATTTGTTCTCACTCAAACATCAAAGATAAAACTCACGAAATGATAATTTACCATAAAAAAGGTGTTTATGTGAGACCTCACAAACATATTAATAAAAAGGAGTCATTTCACTTAATAAATGGTATGGCAGATTTAGTAGTTTTTAAAAATAATGGAGATATTTCAAATGTTGTTACTCTAGGAAATTATAAATCAAAAAAATTTTTTTATTACAAAATGCTTAAACCGTCATTTCACACTTTAATAATACACAAAGATATATTATTCCACGAAGTTACGAGTGGACCATTTATAAGAGGTGAAACAATATTTCCTTCGTGGGCTCCAAAAGAAAACGATAGAAAAGAAGTGAAAAATTATCTTAGAAAATTACATCAATTAACCAAAATTTTTAAAAACAAAAAACTTAAATGAAATATTACGAACGAAAAGATTGTAGACTTTGTTCATCCAAAAACCTACATAGCGTCTTAAATCTCACACCTACTCCATGGGCTGACGATTATAGAAAAAGGTCAAATCTAAACGAAAAACAAGAGACAATACCCTTAGATATTTTAATGTGCAAAGATTGTAATCATGGTCAATTAAGTCACGTAATAGATGCAAAAGAAGTTTACCTAAATTATACTTATGAAACTGCAAGCACATTAGGATTAGGTGAACATTTTAAAAAAACCGCAAATACAATAGTAAAAAATTTTAACCCAAAAAAAAATGGCTTAGTTGTAGATATCGGAAGTAATGATGGTATTTTACTTAAGTACTTTCAAGAATTTGGAATGAAAGTTCTTGGAGTAGATCCTATGCCGGGAATAGCGGAAAAAGCTACAAAAAACGGTATACCAACGATTTCAAATTTTTTCACAGAAAGTTTTTCAAAAGAGATGAGAAATAAATATGGAAGCGCAAGTATCATAAGCTCGAATAATTTAGTTGCTGACACTGATGATTTAGACGAGTTTGTCAAAGGTGTAAAAAACTTAATGGATAAAGACAGTATTTTCTTCTTTGAAACTTTTTATTTCTATTTGCAAGTTAAAAATTTTGTTTGGGATTTTACTTACCACGAACATTATTCATATTTTAATGTCGAGCCTCTTATAAAATATTTTAAAAAATTTGACATGGAAATAATAGATGTAGAACCTAATTTGACCAAAGGTGGCTCAATGAGGTGTACTTTGCAATTAAAAGAGGGAAATCGGAAAGTAAATCCCTCAGTCCAAAAGTTTGTTAATGAAGAACGTTTATTTGGCTTTCCTAAAAAAGAATTATTCCAAAATTACTCTGAAAAAATCCAAAAATCAAAAGATATTTTTTTATTAGAGATTAACAAATTAATTAAGTCAGGTAAAAAAATATCGGGATATGGAGCTTCAGCAACCTCGACTACTTTAATTTACCATTTTGAAATGGGAAAAATATTAAATGTTTTGTATGACGATTTTGAAGTTAAACAAGGTTTATTTAGCCCAGGTTACAACATTGAGGTATTCCCAAGTCAAAAAATTTATGAACATAAACCAGATTTTGTAGTAATATTAGCTTGGCGTTATAAAGATAAAATAATTCAAAAAAATAAAAAATTCTTAGAAAATGGTGGACATTTTATTATTCCATTACCAGAGTTTAAAATAATATAAAACATGAGTAACAAAATTGTAAAGTTAGCCTGGATAGGTTCTGGTTTTGTAGGTCAGGTTGCACATTTAAATAGTTTTAGTTCTCTTGAAAATGTTCAGATTGTTGGTCTTTCTGAGTTAAGGCCCAAGCTTGGAAAAATCGCATGTCAGAAATTCAGAATACCGAAGTTTTATAAAAATTACGAAGATTTACTATCTGAAAATAAAATTGATGGTGTTGTAGCTATAGTTAATAGGAAACATACCGCTAGTTTAGCTCAAAAAATTTTAAAAGGAGGACACAATTTATTTACTGAGAAACCAATGGCAGCGACCTATTCTCAAGCTAAAAATCTTTTCAATATTGCTAAAAGAAAAAAATGCAGTTATGTGATAGGAAATATGCGAGTTCACGATGAGGGTTTACAATTAGGAAAATACTATATAGATAAATTTATAAAAAATAAAAAATTAGGAAAAATTATTTATTTTAGAGCATTTTGTTTTGCTGGAGGTGATTATTGTAATATAGATGGGTTTACATCAACGAACGAACCAAGACCAAATAATCAGATCTTACCTATAGCACCTAATTGGGTACCTAAAAACAAACATAAAGATTTTGAAAAGTTTATGAATTTTTTTATTCATGATATTAATTTTATTCAATATTTTTTTAAAAAACCCAAAAAGATTAGAAATGTAAATTTTAATAAAAACGCAGGGAACATAATTTTTGATTATAAAGATTTTTTTGGCAACTTTGAGTTTGGATATTTAGATCAAAATAAATGGATAGAGGGATTGGAGGTATATTTTGAAAAAGGAAAAGTAAATATAGATCTCCCACCAGCGTTTCTAAAAAATCAGGCAGCAAAGGTAAAGATTTATGATGAAAATAGTATGTTTGAAAACATTTCTCCAAAAACTAATTTTTCATGGTCTTTTAAAAGACAGGCAATGAATTTTGTAGATATAATTTCAAAGAATAAAAAAAATACTGAAAGCGCAAAAAAATCACTTGAAGATTTAGAATTAATAGAAAAAATTTGGAAAAAGCTAGTTTAATTCTATTATTAAATGAATTCGACAATTACATCTCATCTATCATTTTATTTAGAAAATAAAATTTCCCCTGTTAAACAGGATCTATCAAGTCATAAAAAACATTTTGATAGACGTTATTCCTTATATAAATATTTAGGATTACCAAAAAATTTTATTGAAAATAAAAATATTTTAGAGATTGGACCTGCAGAAGGGCATAACAGTGCATATATTGCAAGTTGCAAGCCTAAATCGTTAGACCTACTTGAACCAAATAAATATGCACATAATGGAATTTATGAAAATTTCAAAAAATTAAATGTTTCCAATTCAAATTTTAAAGTTATTAAAAAAAAACTTGAACAATTTAAAACTAAAAAAAAGTACGATATTGTTATTTGTGAAGCATGGTTAGGTGTCTCAAAAAAAGAGCGAAAATTAATGAAAAAGATATCGAGATTTGTAAAAAAAGACGGAATTCTTGTAACCACCGCTGCCTCACCAATTGGTTTTCTGTCTAATATTATAAGAAGATTTTTAGGAAACTTATTAATTAATGATAAATTATCATTTGAGGAAAGAGTCTATATATTAAACAAGGCCTTTTCATCACATCTGAAAACTTTAAAAAATATGTCATGTCCCCATTTAGATTGGATAAAAGATGTTTTGATTAATCCAGGTTTTTTAACAATACACCCAACCCCAAAAATGATATTTTCAGACATTTCTAAAGATTTCAATTTTTATAAAAGTTACCCATCATTTCAAGTTGATTGGAGATGGTACAAAGACCTTCACGGAAAAAAAAAAAATTTAAAACAAGTATTCCTTAAGAATTATTATAAAAATTGCCATAATTTTTTAAATTATAAAAAGGTATATGAGACTAAAGATTATAAATATAATTTAAAATTAGAGATTGAAACAAGAACTTTGCTTAATTTGCTAATAAAATATGAAAATAAAAAAAATAAAAAAAATAAAAATTTATTTATAAAAAAATTGGAAAATTTATTATTTTTTTTTAAAAAAATTAATAAATTTGAAAGTGAATCATTAAATGAAGTTATTAAATTATTAAAAAGCAATAAAATATCCACTAATAAAATAAAAAATTTAAAAAAATTTAAATATTTATTCGGAAGAGAATTATTTTATTTAAGTATTTTAAAAGAAAATTAGTTTATTTTATGAAAGTACCTTTCTTCGATCTTAGAGTTAAAAATAATCAAAAAAGAAAAGAATTAATTAATTCTTTAAACAAAATGATGGACCATGGAAAATTTTTTCTTGGTCCTGAAGTTAAAGAATTTGAAGATAAGATAAAAAAAGAACTAGGAATGAGATATGCAGTTGGTGTTTCATCAGGAAGCAGTGCTTTATACTTAGCTTTAAAATCTTTGGGAGTAAAAAAAGGAGATGAAGTAATAACAACACCTTTAACTTGGGTTATCACTGTTAATGCTATAGCTGCATGTGGCGCTAAACCTATATTTGCAGATGTTAAAGATGATTTTAATATTAATCCAGTTTCTATAGAAAAAAAAATTACAAATAAAACAAAGGTAATAATCCCGATGCATTATGCAGGTCATATGTGTGATATGAAATCTATATCAAAGATTTCCAAAAAAAATAATATTCATATTGTAGAAGATGCAGCCCAAGCATTTGGTGCATCTATTGATGGAAAAAAAGCATGTACATTTTCAACTGCTGCAAGCTTAAGCATGAATCCTATGAAAGTTTTGGGAGGATATGGAGAAGCTGGCTTGGTTGTTACAAATAAAAAAAAAATTTATAATAAGCTTAAATTATTGAGGCATGCAGGAACAACCTCAGATCCACAAAAAAAAATAACAAATAATTGTTTAGAAATATCTTTAAATCATAAAATGGACACTATTAACGCTGGTTTATTGCTCGTTTCTCTTAAAAATTTTAAAAAAAAATATGATAAATTAAAAAAAATATCAGCTATTTATGATCGAGAATTAAAACCCTATGTCAAAATTCAAAAGGCGTTACCAAAAGAAAGACACGGAAGGTATGTATATCCTATACAAACAAATAATAGAGATAAATTAAGGAAATTTTTATTCAAGAGAGGAATTGAAACAAAAATATTCCATGAACCATTAGTTTGTGATGCACCTATTTACAGACAGAAAAATAAGACACATGTACCTAATGCAAGAAAAGTTTTAAAAAGAAGTCTTATAATACCTTGCCATGATAAGCTCACGAAAAGTCAAATCAATCATGTCATAAAAGCTTTTAAGAGTTTTTATAAATAATAAATTTAATGATAAACAAGATATTTAATAAAATTAAATTTTTAATAAAATATTTAATTTTTTTATTTAAATTTAAATTAAATAGAATTAATACTGAAGACTATCAATTAGAAAAAATAAAATATGTTAAAAACCCAATAAAAAAAAAAAATAATCTAATAAAATTTTCCAAAATTTATCCAAAAAACCCTTTCGTTGAATTTGCCCTTTATGAAAATTCATTAGAACTAGCAGAGTTTGACTCAATAAAATATTTAGAAAAATACTACAATAAATATAAAGAATGGTTGAAATTGAGTGGTTTAAATAGTTTGAATATGGAATTTGTAAATGAAGCTGCTGTTGTTGGATCTCTAGGAAATAGTCAAGGTTTGTATCAGTTGATTGAGGCTAATAAATATAAGCTTAGACCACAAAAAAAAATTTTCATGTTATTGAGAAGTAAGTTACGAAATAAAGCACTTTTTGAATATTTTAGAGAACATTTAAATGTAATCAGGGATAAAGAGGAAATAAAAAATTTATTGCCATTACAGGAAAAATTAGAAATACCATTGGGTCAAGCATTAGACTTTCATGATAGAATTTTACGTGCAGATAACGCTTGGAATTTAATCGAGTCTTTTAAAATTAAAAATAAAATCAATAATAACACATTTAATATTATGGATAAACATAAAGAGTTTGGAGAAAAAAAATTAAAAGAAATTGGTATTCCAAATAATTCATGGTATGTGACTTTACATGCTAGAGAGCTTGGTTATCGCGGAGAAACTAAAAGAAATACTACTCAAAATTTTAGAACAGTAGATATTCACAATTATTTACCGGCTATAAAGTCTATATTAGATGCAGGTGGTTTTGTTTTCAGAATGGGTCATAAGACAAATCTTAAATTACCCAAAATAGATGGAGTCATTGATTACGCTAATAGTAACTTTAAATCTGATGTTATGGATGTTTTTTTAGGCGCGACTTCAAGTTTTTCAATAGGAACTTCTTCCGGTTATCACATTATTCCAAAAATGTTTAATGTACCAATTTTACTGGCAGATTGCCCAAGTTATCACGGATATTTTTACCTAAATGAGAAAGATTTATTTTTACCGAGGTTATTTCATTCAGAAAAAGATAAAAATTTTATGAAATTTAAAGATGTATTTTTACCTCCATATAAAAATTTCTATTTAGATGAACAATTTAAAAAAAGCAGAATTCAAGCAGTACATAACACCCCAGATGATTTAAAAGATGCAACTGTGGAGATGATTGAGAAAAAAAATAATGGTTTTAAAATTAATTTTTCAGATCAAAATCAGATAAGGTTTAAAAATTTAATCCAGAATATCTATTCAACAGACAAAAAAAACTCTTATGTTCCGATGGCAAATATGAGTACAAATTTCTTAAATAAAAATAAAAACTTATTGTAAATGATTAAAGACTTAAAAAAATCAATAATGTTGTTTACCAGAAAGATAAAAAACACCTTTATTCTCTTGGCATTGTAAAGTTTTTTTCTGGTCTTTTTGATATGATAGGTATTGCTTCAATAGCACCATTTATTATGGTGATAACAAATAAGGATATTTTAGAAACTAATTCAATAATTTTAAACATCAAAAATTTTTTTGATTTAAATAATAACGAAATTATTATTTTTTTCGCAGTTTCCTCTGTATCTTTGATAATATTTAATCAAATTTTTAGAATATTCACATTATGGTATGAGAATTATGTGACACATAGAATATGGCTTAATATCCATACACAACTTTTTAAATATTATATAAATCAACCTTTTAGCTTTCACTTGCAAAGTAATAGTAACAGCTTGCTTGAGAAGATGTCTATCAGAGCCAACGCTGCAATAGCGGGTGTGTTAATTCCATTTTTTCAAATTCTAGGACACTTTTTTGTTTTATGTTTTTTAGGTTTTTTATTAATAATAGCTAATCCATTTGTAGCAATCGTGCTTATGCTTGTCACATCGGTTTTCTATTTACTGGTTTTTGCTAGATTGAGGGACAAAATTGTTAATTATGGAAAATTTTCTCCAGAATTTTCTGCTAAAACTTTTAAAATTGTAGAACAATCACTTAAATCTATAAAAGATATTAAGATAAAAGATAATGCTAATTATTATATTAACTTATTTAATCCTTTAGCAAAAAAATATGCGGATATACAGGTAAAATTTCAAGTGATATCCTTAGTTCCAAAAAATCTTTTAGAGGTATTTGCATATACATTTGGTTTTTGTCTTGTTTTATATTTTATAATGGGTGAGTCCCAAAGATTTTCAGAAGTAGCTGTATTAATTGGAATTTATGCAATAACACTTCAAAAGTTACTACCTGCAATTCAAGGAGTCTACCAGTCAATCGCTAATTACAGATATTATAAACCCTCTTTTGATATTATTTACTCTGAACTCGTTAATTCAAAAACTGCTCAAATTAATAAAGACCAAAAAAAATATTTTAACGGTCAATATAATTTTATTGATAAATTAATTTTCAGAAACATTAAGTATAATTATCCTAATTCAAATAAAAATATTTTAGATATTAATCATCTAGATTTAAACAAAGGTAAGTTTATAGGTATAACTGGAAAGTCAGGTTCAGGTAAATCAACTTTTGTCGATATAGTGACCGGCTTATTATCACCTACAGAAGGAAATATTTTTTTGGATGGTCAGGAGGTCAACAAAAATACTTGTAAAAAACTTCAATCTTGTATTGGTTATGTACCACAATTCTCTTTTGTCGCTGATGATACTATAAAAAAAAATATAGCCTTAGGTTTTAAGTCAGACCAAATAGATTTTAATAATGTAAAAAAAGCTGCAGAAATATCAAATATTTCTGAATTTATTGAGAAAGAATTACCATTAGGATATGACACAATTATTGGAGAAGACGGAGTAAAATTGAGCGGTGGTCAAAGACAAAGAATTTGTATAGCAAGAGCAATTTATAGATTCCCTCAGATACTAATATTTGATGAAGCAACAAACTCGTTAGATAGTTTAACAGAAAGTAAAATAATTCGGTCAATAAACAAATTTGAACAGATTAAAACAATAATTATGGTTACGCACAGAGTGCAGACACTAAAAATCTGTGATGAGATTTTGTTTTTTGATGATGGCAAATTAATAGAAAAAGGTAATTATGACCATTTAATCAAAACAAATCCTAAGTTTAAAGATATGGAAGAAAATAATTCAACAGAGAATAATCTAAAAAAATAATAATAATAATAAATCGGTTTTAATTATTGGAGAAACCAAGTATATAATCAAATAATAAAACACAATTAAAATATGAACAACATTTACAACAAAACTTTTTTAGTAACTGGAGGCACGGGATCTTTTGGGAAAAAATTTGTTGAAATGACATTAAAGACACTTAAGCCAAAGAAAATTATAATTTTTAGCAGAGACGAATTAAAACAATTTGAGATGGAAAAAAATTTAGATAAAAAATATTCTAGTAAAGTACGTTTTTTTATAGGAGATGTAAGAGATCAAGAAAGATTAAATTTAGCTATGAAAAATGATGTTGATATTCTTGTTCACGCAGCAGCACTAAAAAATGTACCAATTGCTGAATACAATCCCTTTGAAGCTGTAAAAACAAACATTTTAGGTGCACAAAACGTAATCATGTGTGCTCTTAAAAATAAAGTAAA
>MDTA01068791.1_pt1 | contig 18413 bp, 14 predicted proteins | sample 811151 | NCBI WGS metagenome assembly MDTA01 (sample SAMN05326648, study PRJNA326480) | marine metagenome | isolation source: seawater | place: Indian Ocean: South | collected 2010
ATCAGGCATACCCGTGCTCCGACGGCGAGCTGGTTGTGGCTGCACCAAACGACCGGCTATACGCAAAACTCTGCGACGTACTCGGTCATTCGGAATGGGTGGAAGACGAACGATTCGTGACCAACCAGCTGCGTTATCAAAACCTCGCGGAGCTGAACGCGGCCCTAAGCAGTGTGTTCAAGACCGAGACGCGCGACTACTGGCAGGTCGCGTTGGACAAAACGGGCGTACCCAGCGCACCGGTCAGGCGCGTCAGCGAAGTGATGCGCGAGCCGCAAACGGAAGCGTTGGGCATTTTGCAATCGTTGCCGGATTCAACTCGCGCATTGATGGGCATGCCACTCAGTTTCAATGGTGAGCGTCCACCTCTGCGCAGTTGGGCGCCGACGTTAGGTGAACACGACGACGCTGTGCGCGCCGAGGCGTCATCGGACGATGACTAATTCCGAAGCGGCCACTCGGTCGACCTCATCCGTTCGTCGCCATCAGGCCAGCAGCGAGCCGTCGCTGCAGCGCCAACACTCCGTGAACTGAGCCTCCAGCGTCTCGCCGCATTCCGGACATTGCCAAGGCTCGCCCGCGGCAACCGCGCTCTCGGCGGATGCAAGCAACTCTTCCACCAGCCGTTCGGCTCGCGCCGCGTCAGCATCCTCCGTCACCCACAACTCGGGCCAGCACTCGATGGCAGGCAGGTCGCCAATGCCGCCGGTCAGGTGTTCGTTCTTGACCAGGACGACAATATTCTCCGCCTCCAATACGGCGCGCAGGTGGCCAACCAGCATCGGGTCGGCCGCTGTGAATATCAGCTTCACTCAGGCTCGCAGGCTATTCGGAGTCGCGTTGGGCGGCGAGCCGCAGGCGCAACGAGTTCAAGCGAATGAAGCCTTCAGCGTCCTTCTGGTCATAGGCACCACGGTCATCCTCGAATGTCACGACGTTGGCGTCGTACAAGCTGTTGTTGGCTGAGCGCCGGCCAACGACCAGTACATTGCCTTTGTAGAGCTTCAGGCGCACTTCGCCGTTGACGTTGCGCTGTGATTCGTCGATCAGGGATTGCAATGCACGACGTTCCGGACTCCACCAGTAACCGTTGTAAATCATCTCAGCGTATTTCGGCATGATGCTGTCTTTGAGATGAGCAAGCTCGCGGTCCAACGTAATGGACTCGATGGCGCGGTGGGCGCGCAGCATCACCGTACCGGCAGGTGTCTCATAACAACCACGTGCCTTCATGCCGACGTAGCGGTTTTCGACGATGTCGATGCGGCCCACGCCGTTACGCCCGGCGATCTGATTCAGGGTTTCGACAACTTGACCGGGCGTTAATTCCTCATCATTGACCGCAACCACATCGCCGCGTGCGTAGCGCAGCGTGACATATTCTGGCGTGTCTGGGGCGTCCTCCGGATTGGTCGTCCAGCGCCACATGCGGTTCTCCGGCTCCAACCATGGATCTTCCAACTCATTGCCTTCGTAAGAGATGTGCATCAGGTTGGCGTCCATCGAGTACGGGGATTCGTTGCCATGCGCACGATCAATCGGAATGCCATGGTTAGACGCATACGCCAGCAGGCTCTCGCGCGAATTCAAGTCCCAGATGCGCCACGGTGCGATGACACGAATGTCAGGTCGTAACGCATACGCGCCGAGTTCAAACCGTACCTGGTCGTTGCCTTTGCCGGTGGCACCGTGCGCGATCGCGTCCGCACCGGTCTCGTCCGCGATCTCAACGAGGCGTTTGGCGATGAGCGGCCGGGCGATTGAGGTGCCCAACAGGTATTCACCCTCATAGATGGTGTTGGCCCTGAACATCGGGAAGATAAAGTCGCGCGCGAACTCTTCTCGCAAGTCCTCGATGTAGATTTCGCTTACGCCCATGGATTGCGCTTTGGCGCGGGCGGGCTCGACTTCTTCCCCCTGGCCGATATCGGCCGTAAATGTCACGATCTCGCATTCGTATTGCTCTCGCAGCCATTTGAGGATGATGGATGTGTCCAGTCCGCCGGAGTAGGCGAGGACCACTTTGTTGACGTCGCTCACGTGTATTTACCTGGGAGATGATGGCTTGTCTGTTTGCCGAAGGATTTGGGCAGCCGACTATGATACTGCGCGACGTCATTGCGATAAACTGCGCAGGACGTTTCACCTGCTTGAGGACGCCTGAAGTGTCTACCGTCTCCGCCAGTCCTTCCGACAACATTTCTGCTTTCGTGAACCGGCAATGGGACGAAGAGATCGTAGCCAAGCTGATTGACTACATCCGCGTACCGAACAAGTCTCCATCGTTTGACCCTGACTGGCAGCAACATGGTTACATGGAGGAAGCTGTCACCTTGATCGAGGATTGGTGCAAATCGCGGCCACTTGAGGGCCTGACAGTGGAAGTCGTGCGCCTGCCGGAACGTACACCTCTGATTTACATGGAAGTGCCCGGGCAGTCTGATGATACGGTGTTGCTGTACGGGCACCTGGATAAGCAACCAGAGATGACCGGTTGGCGGGAAGGTCTGGGGCCCTGGATTCCGCATATCGAAAACGATCGCCTGTATGGCCGTGGCGGCGCTGATGACGGGTATGCCGCGTTTGCGTCGCTGACCGCGCTGGAGGCCTTGCAACGGGAGGGGATTCCGCATGGGCGTGCGGTCATCATCATTGAGGCCTGCGAGGAAAGCGGCAGCTACGACCTGCCGTTTTACATCGATGCGCTGGCAGACCGCATTGGCGCCCCTGACCTGGTCGTTTGCCTGGATTCTGGTTGTGGCAACTACGAGCAGTTGTGGCTGACGACTTCGTTGCGCGGAATGGCGGCCGGGGTATTGAACGTCGAGGTATTACAAGAGGGTGTGCATTCGGGTGATGCCAGCGGCATCGTGCCGTCCAGCTTTCGGGTACTGCGGCAACTGCTGGCGCGAATCGACAACGACGATGATGGTGTCGTAACGCCAGCAGAGTTCCAGGCTCCCGTACCGGAGCAACGCGTGCGCCAGGCGCAACAGGCGGCACAGGTGCTGGGGGATCAGGTTTACGCAAAGTTCCCGTTCGTCGAGGGTATGCGGCCGGCCGACAATGACCTTACCGAGCTGGTCTTGAACCGCACCTGGCGCGCGGCCTTGTCCGTCACTGGTGGGGCCGGTATGCCGGACGTTGGCAACGCCGGCAACGTGTTGCGCCCGGGTACCCGGGTGAAGCTGTCATTGCGACTGCCGCCAACCGTGAATGCGCATCAAGCGAGCGCTGAGCTCAAGTCCATCCTGGAAGCGGACCCACCGTACGGTGCGCAAGTGACATTTGATGCGGAGTCGGCAGGCAACGGTTGGAACGCACCGGCCGTGGCACCTTGGCTCGCTGCTGCGGTGGATGAGGCGTCACAGCGTCACTTTGGCAAGGACGCTGTCTACATGGGAGAGGGCGGCAGCATTCCTTTCATGGGGATGCTGGGTGAAAAGTATCCAGAGGCGCAGTTCTTGATCACTGGCGTGCTGGGTCCGCAGTCGAACGCGCACGGACCAAATGAGTTTTTGCACATTCCGATGGGCAAAAGGGTGACGTCGTGTGTTGCGGACGTGTTGCACGCCCATTATCAGGAAACAGCTGCACGCTAACGGCACAACACATGCCGCACCGTGAGATACTGCATGTCGATATGGACGCATTTTATGCGTCGGTTGAGGAACGCGAGGATCCTTCGCTGGTCGGGCAGCCGGTTATTGTGAGTGGTGCACCGGACGGACGCGGTGTTGTGTCCGCGGCGAACTACGTCGCACGCAAGTTTGGTGTGCATAGCGCCATGCCGGCAGCCCGTGCCTACAGGTTGTGTCCGCACGGCGTGTTTATTCCGCCTCGGCACAAGTTGTACGCTGAGGTTTCGCGCCAGATCCATGCCGTCTTTCATGAGTTCACGCCGCTTGTGGAGCCGCTCGCGCTGGACGAGGCGTTTCTGGATGTCACCGGCAGCACACGGTTGTTTGGCACCGGGTTGGAAATTGCCCGGTGCATCAAAGCGCAAATTCTCTCGCGTACCCAGCTTGTGGCGTCAGTGGGTCTCGCACCTAACAAGTTTCTGGCCAAGCTCGCGAGCGATGTCCGCAAGCCCGACGCGTTGGTGTGGGTGAAGCCCGGCGAGGAGCAGGCATTTCTGGATCCGTTGCCAGCGGGGCGTATCTGGGGTGTTGGCAAACGTACCCGTGAGGTCCTGGAGCGGATTGGCGTCAGGACCATCGCCGACCTGCGCGCACAGCCACCTGCTCTGCTGGAAGAGTTGTTTGGCAAACAAGGCGACCATATTGCCCGACTCAGTCGCGGTGAAGACGAGAGAGCGGTGATCGCCGAGCACGCCGCGCGGTCCATCAGTCACGAGACGACGTTCGCGGAAGATGTTGCGGACGCGGCGACGATGCGAGCCTGGCTGCTGGAATTGGCCGATCAGGTGGCAAGTCGGGCGCGTCGTCTGGAGCTCAAAGGGCGCACGGTGCACATCAAGGTCCGTTTTGGCGACTTTTCCACCATAACGCGCTCACACACCATCGACCGTGCAACCAACAGCTCACGCGTACTCCGGGCTGCAGTTGATCACCTGTTCACGGAGAGGCTCGGGGTGGAACTGCGCCCGGTGCGGCTGTTGGGTGCTGGCATGTCCGGATTCGACAATCGGGAAGAGCAGGTCGACCTGTTTACCGAAGCTGGCACGGACCGCGACCAGAAACTGGATGATGTGGTGGACCGTGCGCGCGGGCGTTTTGGCAGTGAGGCATTACGCCGTGGCGTGGCACCAAAGCGATGACCGCGACCGGATGTTAGTGCCGCCACCGCCCGAGTCATCTGCATCCGGGTCATCTGCACCCGGGTCGTCTGCGTCCAGTCCGTCCGCTTTGGCAATTGTCGCGCTGTACGCCGCGCTGGTGTTTGCCATCGGCGGTGCCGCGGCCGCGCCGTCGCACGCGGCGCTTATGGCATTGGGTGTTGAAATGTCACCCGTGCATGAATGGACCGCAGACTTTCTAAAACTCCTGGCGCTTGTGGGTATCTGGCCGTTGTTGGTCTGCTCCAGACTTGGATTGCGCGATGGGCTGGGATTACCTCCGCGGGGACGTTGGCGTCATGGTGCTATTGCAGCTCTTGTAGGGCTGGCTTCGTTGGGGGTATGGGTCGCACTGTTGGTTTCGTTGGACGTGCGCGTTTTGCGGCCCGAACTGGATGCAGGGCTGCTGATGAGTGCCGCGGTCAAAGCACTGATTACCGCGTTGCTGGTGGCGACGATCGAAGAACTCTGGTTCCGCGGGGCACTACAGAGCGTCTTGCAACGCGCGGGCGCATTGCGGGCAATGTGGGTTGTCGCACTTATCTATACAGCACTGCATTTTTTGCGGCCCGATCAGCTCGTCGAGCCGCCGCATACATGGCTGGATGGGTATGCAGCGATCGCCGGTATGTTTGGCAGGTTTACCGATGGCAGCTATTGGGACTCGGCGTTAGCGTTGTTAGCGGCAGGTTTGTTGTTTGGCTGGTTGCGACAGTCGACTGGTCATATCCTCGCCGCGTGGGGGTTGCATGCCGGGTGGGTGTTTGCGATCCAGTTTTCGCGCAGGATTACGCAGGCTAATGCGGGTAGCGAGCTGAGCTTCCTGGTTGGCAGATACGACGGCATTATCGGCATGGGCTTTTTGGTAGTCGCCTTCGCCTGTGTTCTTGCACTGAAGAGGCTAGCCTCCGAACAAACTGAGGTGCCCGGTTAGTGGCAACCGAATCGACAACCGGCTGGTTGAGTCAGTTCAGCCGTTTTGAAGTCAGCGAACGCGCCTATATGTGGTCGGTGCGCGTCTTTTCGTTTGTGCAGAAAATGTTGGGCGTGCGCCTGCAGTTACACGACCCGGACGACCTCGCTACCCGCGGCGACATTTTCCTGTTCAATCACTTCTCACGATTCGAAACGTTTATTCCCCAGTACCTTCTGCATCGCGAATGTGGCGCGATCACGCGCGCCGTCGCTTCGGCCGAGTTTTTTGGAGAAGACGACACCCTCGGTAACTTTCTCGGTTCATTGGGGGCCGTCGCCAACGACACACCGGGGTTGCTGCCATTCCTGGCCGCAGAGATCCTTCACGGCCGCAAACTGGTCATGTTTCCGGAAGGTGGCATGGTCAAGGATCGCCGCGTGGTCGACGAACATGGCGAATACGGTGTCTATTCCCGGTCCGCTGGTGCACGACGTAAACATCACACAGGCGCGGCGGTGCTCGCGCTGGTGCTGGATGCATTCAAGGCTGAAGTCCGTTTCGCTGAAGTGACGGGCGATTATCAAAGGTTGGAAGAGTGGGCCCTGGGCCTGGGCTTCGCATCCGCGGATGAACTGGTGACCAGAGCCTCAACTCCCACTGTCATCGTACCGGCGAACATCACGTTCTATCCGCTGCGTGTCGACGACAACATACTGCGTCGCGGCGCGGAGATGTTCAACGACAAGTTGAGTCGGCGCGCTACGGAGGAGTTGTTGGTGGAGGGCAACCTGCTGCTGAAAGACACCGATATGGACATCCGGTTTGCATCATCGATCGAGACGGCCCGCCACTGGGGCTGGTGGGAGCGCAAACTCATGGCGCGCATCGCGCACCGGTTTGATCACCTCGAAGACTTTTTTGTGACTACGGCGGACGCTGGCTGGCAGCGGCGACTGTTGAATTCACGTATGCGTGAACGCGTGCTGGAGGTGCGTGATTCGTACATGCGCGACATGTACAGCGCCGTCACCGTGAATATCTGCCACGTTGCTGCAACGTTGATTACTACCTTGTTGGACCTGGGTGTTGAACGATTGAGTCAGCGGCGGTTTGCGTCGCTCGTGTACAACACAATCAAGCTTCTTCAAGATGAACCAGAGCTTCATTTGCACCGCAGCGTTGACGATCCGTTCGAATATCGTGACTTGTTGATCGGGGCCACCTCCGGGTTGAATCAGTTCTTGTGTTCAGCTGCTGAGGCCTCTCTCATCACGCTGACGGATGAGGAACTGACGTTATTGCCAAAGCTAAGCGTCGCGCATGAGTTTGATGAAGTACGGCTCGAGAACTTCGTGCTGGTCTATGCGAATGAGGTTGCTCCACTGCCAGGCGTGGAGGACGCGGTGCGGCGCGTATTGGCGCAGTCCGAAGAGCAGCAGGGACATACCCTGGCGCGCATGTCGTTTGATGACGAGTTGCGTGTCTGGAGGCAGCGTAAGGCAGCTTATGCGGCTGACCAATATGCAGATATCAATGCATTGGAAACTGCCACCGAGAGCGGCAAGCCGTTTCTGATGATTCCGCACGCGTCACCGCGGGCGCGACGTGAAGCTGGCATAGTGCTGGTGCATGGTTTTCTGGCATCACCTGCGGAAATGCGCGCTTTGGCGACGCACCTGTTCGAACAGGGGTTTGTGGTGTTGGGGCTGCGTCTGGCCGGGCATGGGACGTCGCCTTGTGACCTCGACGACCGTACGCTCGAGGACTGGTTACGCAGCGTGGCTCGCGGCGAGGCATTGATGAGTGGCCTGGTAGATCGTTTCGTCACCTTGGGGTTCTCGACCGGCGGTGCACTCACATTGATACGTGCGAGCACGCCCGAGCCCGGACGCGTCGGCGTTGTTGCAATCAACGTACCGGTTCAGTTTGTCGACCCACGTATGAAGTGGGTGCCACTGCTGGCAACTGCAAATGCCATGGTGGAACGGATCTCCAGCAGTGATGGTGTTGTTCCTTACCGGCCCAACGATTCTGCCCATCCCGAGGTCAATTACGCGAGCATTCCAGTCCATGGCTTGAAAGAACTGCTGCGAACAGCGGAGAAAGTGCTGGAGCCGCGCGCGGATATGTCGACGCCGGTACAGATAATTCAAGCGGACGGGGACCCAGTGGTTGATCCCGCTGGCATTGAATTGCTGCGACGCGCATACGCCCACGTCAAGCCGAATATCGCAACGGTCCACGCAGACCGGCACGACATCATCTACGACAATGAATCAGGGTGCTGGGATGTTGTTGACAGCTTCCTTGCCAGCCTGGATCTGACGCCGCAGGCCGTAACGGCGCCCGACTAGTCTCGTGTCTCGGGCGGGTTCTTCTTACACAGTCGAGCCAGATGTGCGCGAGCTCGTGCAATGGACTCTCGTCTGGCACGGCTTTGTTCCAGCCGGGAGTTAAGCGTGTCCTCCACGTGTTCGCTGCGTGCACGCGGGCAAGCCGCTTCGCCGGCGATGCGGCTGACATCTTCCGTATGCAGCTGCGCGCCAATATCGGCAAGCAGAGTTTGGTCCGCTTCCAGTTCGCGTGCCTCGCGCTCCATCGCCGCCGTGCGTTGATCCCAAGCCAGTTCTTACTGACTTGCCGCTACCGCGGCACGTTCCTTTACGTCATCGGCTTCCTTGCGCAGCAGCGACTCCACTTCAGACTGCATCTGCAGCCATAGAGAATCCTCAGCCATGATCGGCCGAGCAATATCGGCGGGCGGGGGGGTGTTGCCCATGCCCCCAGCATATTCATTAAACGCCTCTTTCTCTATCGCGCGTTCGGAGTGTTCAGCCAATTCGTGTTCGTGTCGCAGTTCGGCATTGCGGATCTCTTCCGCGCGCGCGACGACGGCCGCACGGTGTAGCCTTGCTAACGACACGGTGAGTTGCTGTATCTGGTCTTCCGCTTGCTGACACAGCTGTTGCATGCGTTCTCGTTCGACGGCCAGTCTGGCCTCGGACTCCACGCGTAACGCGTCACGTTGAACGCGAAGTTCGGCTTCGTGACGGGCGGGCTCGGCGTACTCATCGCGGAGCTTTTGCTCCAACTCGCGATTGGATGTGCGCGCTGATTCCAGTTCTGAGCGTGCCATTTTGATCTGCGCACGTAAGTCGGGAACGGTACGAACCGCTTCTTCATCGGCGCCTGGGTGCGCGGTGCCTTTCAACGACGCCTCCAAGCGTTCCCGTGCTCCGTCCAGATGTCTGTTCAGGTGCTCTTCGTCCTCGCGCTCCGCTGCGCGCAAGTCTTGTCTGGAACCCGTCATCGCGATCACGTCCAGACCTGCCTCAGCCATCATGAATGCGGCCGCGGCCGCGCGGCGGCCTCTGTCGCAGTAAACGAGCTAACGCGAAACGCGCGTCAGCGTGTCGCGGGCGTCACGAATTTCATCAAGCGGAATGTGAGTCGCCCCGGGAATGCCGTCATGGGCGAATTCATCAGCGGTGCGGACATCCAGCCATACGGCTCTGTCACCGGGGTCGCGCAGATCCGGGAAATCCATGAACGACACAAAAGAGGCCTCAATCTGGCTGCGAAAGTCCGCAGCGCCGATTGCCAGTACGGTTGCCCCCTGAAGACCGGCTTCGATCGCCGCGTTGCGCGTCTCGCCCGTCAACAGGGCTTCTTCGCCAAAACTCTCGCCGGCTTCCAACGTTGCCAACACCAGTTCCAGACCGGAGTCGGTCTCGCGAGTAACCTAGCAGGTGCCGGAGACGGTCAGGTAATAGTACTCACCACCATCTCCCTGAGACACGATGCGCGTGTTCGGCTTTAATGATTGGGCACACGCATTAAGCAGCAATGCGTGTACCTTGGGGGCCGGCAACCGCGCTAATGGCTCCGAGCGCAAGATGGGTGGCAGCCAGCAGTCGGACCTGCCGCCGTCGTCGTGAAGATTGGCCCATGCCAGCACCGTGTTCACGCGGCGTCGGTCTACCGTGATGATATGCGTGCTGGATTCCGTGGTGATCGAGCCACGACCTTTGAATGGCAGTGGTAGCGGCAACCGCGTATCGCCGGAAATGGCAAAGTACTTCTGGCTGCCGGAGGAATTTTGAGCCCGTACCCCACCGGTCAGCAGATAGACGTTGGTGGTGCTGTGGTCCACCTCCAGTCGCGCGTTTGCGGCGAGGCGATGGTTATCGCAATGCGGCAACAGCGCTTCGCGCAGTGCTGCGCGCGTTTCCGCAAGTGGGACCAGGGGCGCCAGATCTTCCGCTGTCAGTGGTATTGCCATGGGAACAATCTAACGGCGAAAAGTGCGCAAAAACGTGAACTGGTACTTGTTATTGCGCCGCAAAGTGTGCGCGGCGACAAGAAATGGCCTCTCAGCGTGTTGTTGGCAACAACTCGAAGTAGACCAGCAAGGTGGTCTGCAGCGCCGAACCATTATCGTCGCTGACGATGAAGAACCGGTTGTCCTCGTGGTGAGCCAGTCCCTCAAAGTTGTCGACGCGCCAACCCAACGACGAATCAAAGCGTGCGAGCGGGATCTTCTCGAGCAACTGTCCTGTCGCCGTCCACCGGGACGTCCGGCTCAACTGAATGACGAGCGACATTCCAAGCCAACTGTGCGCGCGCTCCAACACGAGAAGGCGTCTGTCCGCCAGCACATGCAAGCCGACCAGGCCGGCATTGGTCTCTGCCAGTCTTGGTAGCGATGCCACGGTGCCGTCCGTCGCGTACAGGGCGACAACTTCCCTGGACGCACCCTCAAGTGGCCATTCCGTCCCCGCAACCGCGCCGAAGTCGGGGTGCCGTGAGAGTGCCTCCATGCCCTTGTTGCCACTCTGGTAGGCGCGGACGTCTGCCAATGCACTCGGCATTGGCGCAGAGCCGACGCGCCGCCCATTTGCACGATAGACGTCGATGCGAGGTACCCGCTCAAAGGCTACGTGCAACTCGGTATCGCCTCGTTTGCCGTTTCGATGGTTGCGTGCGTACAAGCCTTCGGCATCGATGCGCTTGCCCGTGAGTGGCGCACCTTTGTCGTCCCGTAGACGGTGCATGCGCTTGAGCTTGAGCGCGCTCAGACGGCCACCGTCAAAGCGTATCTGCATGGATAACACACGGCCTTCGTCGGTCACCGCATACAGAAGCTGTTCGTCAGGATCCCAGGCAAGGCCGGAGAGTTCTGATGCCGCGGCGTATTGACGTGCCATTGGGCTCAAATCGAGCGTACCCAACAGCCGGACGCCGTTCAGTCCGACACTGTTGGCCAGGTCGTCGTGCAGCGTGAACGGTGCCGAGTGCGTTGGCCACTCGGACGCAAAAGACGGTGGTAGCGCGAAGACGAGGTAACACGTCATCGCGATGACTACGCGACAAAAGTGATTCAAGCCTGCAGGGCGCGGTTGAGGTGCGATTGCAACGCCTCCAGGAATGGTTGCGGTCTCTCCGCGTGTAACCAGTGTCCCGCGCCATCCACCGTCGCGATGGCGGCGTTTGGGAACAATCGTCGGATCGCATCCGTGTAGTTGTCCTGCACATAATCCGACAGCGCGCCACGGATAAAGGTTGTCGTGCTGGCAAACGTCTGCGAATGCTGTTCGAAGCCAACCAGGTGTGGTTCGTTCGCCCGAATCGCGGGCAAGTTGATGCGCCAGCGGGCGCCATTGGCATCAACCTGGAGGTTCTGCAGCAGAAACGCCGCGAGGTTGGCATCCGGGATCAGCTCAGCCATCTGCGCTTGCGCATCACTGCGGCGTGTTACCTGACTGAGGTCCAGCGATTCCATCGCCTGCAGTTCGACACCAAATCGGTGCGTGTACGCAATGGGAGCGATGTCGGCAACTGCCAAAGAGCTGACGCGGGATGCATTCATCAGCGCCATGGTCATGACCGCTTTGCCACCCATGCTATGCCCGAGTACGTGCGCGTGTGCCAGGCCTGCGTCATCGAGTACGCGTATCAGGTCCGTAGCCATTTCAGCGTAAGTCATCGAGTCTGCGTGAGGTGAACGCCCGTGGTTGCGGGCATCAACCAGCAGCACATCCCAACGGCTAGCCAGTGACCGGGCGAGCGTCCGCCAGTTGGTACCAGACCCAAACAGCCCGTGTGTGATGAGCAGCGGTGGTCCTTCGCCTAGGCGCTGAACGTTTAGTGGCAGCGCGCTCATCAAGCCCGTGGCCTGTGCGAGTCGTTGTGGGTCACTTCCGGGTTTTCTTCTTCGGCACGTACAAGTCGGTAATCGTGCCCTCAACCATCTCCGCTGCAAAATTCAGAGTCTCAGACAGGGTTGGGTGCGGATGAATGGTCAGCCCCAAATCCTCGGCGTCGGCGCCCATCTCCAATGCGAGCACGGCTTCGGCAATCAAATCGCCTGCGTGCGGACCAACGATGCCAGCGCCCAGAATACGCTTGGTCTCGGGGTCAACTATGACCTTGGTCAGGCCTTCGTCACGCCCGATACCAAGGGCCCGCCCGCTGGCGGCCCACGGGAACACACCTTTTTCGATGGCCACACCTTCCGCTTTGGCCTGCTCCTCCGTCAGGCCCATCCATGCCACTTCCGGATCGGTGTATGCCACGGACGGGATCGTCAACGCGTCAAATGAAGCTTTGTGCCCCGCGATGACTTCGGCGGCTACTTTGCCTTCGTGGGTCGCCTTGTGCGCGAGCATTGGCTGGCCAACGATGTCGCCGATAGCGTGGATATGCGCGACGTTTGTGCGCTGCTGTTTGTCAACCGGGATAAAACCAGCATCGTCCACCGCAATGCCGGCGGCATCCGCTCCGATCGTGTGGCCATTGGGCCTGCGGCCGACGGCCACCAGGACGCGATCGAACACATCGCTTGCCGGGGCCTTGTCGCCTTCGAACTGTACCTCCAGGCCTGCATCCGTCGGCGTAATGCTCGTGACGCGAGTACTCAGATAGATGTTCTCGTAGCGCGCCGCAATTCGTTTTTGCAGCGGGCGGACCAGATCGCGATCGCAGCCAGGCATGAGTCCGTCCAATAACTCGACCACCGTAACTTTGCTACCGAGCGCTTCGTACACGGTTGCCATCTCAAGCCCGATGATACCGCCCCCGATCACCAGCATGCGCTCCGGCACGTCGGCCATCTCGAGTGCGTCAGTCGAGTCCATCAGGCGTGGGTCGTCATTTGGAAACACCGGGATCTCGGTCGCCTGCGACCCTGCTGCGATGATCGCGTGTTCAAAGCCGATCACAGTTGTGCCGTTGTCGGTTTCCACCGCAAGCGTATGTGGTGAGGTGAACTTCCCCACGCCTTGTACAACTTGTACTTTGCGTTGTTTGGCAAGTCCCGCGAGTCCACCCGTCAAGCGTCCCACCACTTTGTCTTTGAAACCGCGTAGTTTGTCGATATCGATTGTGGGCGTGCCAAAGTCCACGCCGTGTTCGGACATCGCCTTGGCACCTTCGATGACTTCAGCAGTGTGTAAAAGTGCTTTCGACGGAATACAGCCGACGTTCAGGCACACACCGCCGAGCGTAGCGTAACGTTCAACCAGCACTGTCTGCAGGCCCAGGTCAGCGCTACGAAACGCAGCGGTGTAGCCGCCCGGACCCGACCCCAGAACCAGCACTTTGGTCTTTAGGTCGACGTCACCGGCAGACACATCATTCGCGGGTATGGGTGCCGCGGCAGGGGCAGTGCTCGCGGTGCTCTCAGTTGCGGGCTTCGATGCAGGTTCTGATGGCGTATCGGCGCTGGTGTCCGCCGACTCCGTGGCGCTGGCCTCGACCATGCATACGGCGATCCCTTCCGATACGCGGTCGCCGACCGCGACCAGGACTTCGCGCACGGTACCCGCCACCGGCGATGGGATGTCCATCGTGGCTTTGTCGCTCTCGAGCGTGACCAGTGGTTCCTCAACCGCCACGGTGCTACCCGCCTTGACCAGGATCTCGATGACTTCGACGTCGCTGAAATCGCCGATATCGGGCACGGCGACCTGAGTAAGTTCTGCCATTGTCGGTTCCTCTACAGCAACAGACGACGGACGTCGGTCAGCAGATTGGCGAGATGCGCAACAAAACGAGCCGCCGCGGCGCCGTCGATTACACGATGGTCATAAGACAGATCCAGCGGCAGCATCAGGCGTGGCGCAAACGCGTTGCCATCCCACACGGGCTGCATGCGCGCGCGACTGACACCAAGGATTGCAACCTCCGGCGCGTTGACTATCGGTGTGAAGCCAATACCCCCGATGCCGCCCAGACTCGAAATACTGATACAGCCACCTTGCATTTCGTCAGGCTTGAGTTTGCCTTCGCGCGCCCTGGCACTGACGTCACCCATCTCTTCGGCCAGCTCGAAGATGCTTTTGCGAGCAACATCGCGAAATACAGGTACAACCAGACCGTTGGGTGTGTCCACGGCGATGCCAATGTTGCAGTATCGCTTCAGGATGAGCGATGCACCGTCGCCTGATAAGGATGCATTGAATGTCGGGAACTCCGCTAACGTTGCGGCCATTGCCTTCATGATGAATGCGAGTGAAGTCACCCGCACGCCGCGCGCTGCCGCCTCGTCTTTGAGACTTTTACGAAACGCCTCCAGCTCGGTGACGTCGGCCTCATCGTGATGGGTCACGTGCGGGACGTTGAGCCATGCGCGGTGCAGATGCGGACCACTCACGCGCTGGATACGCGACAGTGGACGGACTTCTACCTCGCCAAACTTGCTGAAGTCGACTTCCGGAATGGGCGGAATGACTGCGCCACTTATGGCGGCGGCCTGCGGTGCAGCCTCGGCCGACAGCGCTTCTTTGACGTATCGCTGCACGTCTTCTTTCAGCACACGGCCTTTACGCCCGGTACCCGTGACCAATGCAGGGTCGACGCCCAGTTCGCGGGCGAAGCGTCGCACTGCGGGTGTCGCGTGGCTACCGGATTTGTGCCCGTCGGACAGCGCCAGAGCCGCCGTAGGCGAAGGCTTGCGTGGTGCCGGTGCTGGCGGTGGTGCCTGCACGTCGGGTTTGGGCGCGGGCGCCGGCTCCGGAGGCGGAGTCTTGGCGACTGCCTCAGCGCCTGCATCCGGATCCATGATGATGATGGGGGTGCCGGTCGAAACCGTGTCGCCGATGTGCACAAGGATTTCCCTGACTACGCCGTCCGCGGGCGCCGGCACGTCCATCGTGGCTTTGTCGCTTTCGAGCGTCAGCAACGGATCCTCCATCCGCACGTGGTCGCCCTCGGCAACGTTGATTTCGATGACCGGGATGTCTTCGAAGTCGCCTATGTCCGGCACTGTCACTTCAATGTGGTCAGCCTGATCCGGCGGCGGCGCCGCATCTTCGTCAGCCTGCGGAGGCGGTGTCTCCTCGACCGCAGGGCTTTCTTCTTCGAGCGATGCCACGACAGTGCCTTCTGACACGGTATCGCCAACTGCGACATGGAGCTCCACGATCGTGCCGGCCTGCGGCGCGGGGATCTCCATGGTTGCTTTGTCACTCTCGAGTGTCAGCAATGGGTCTTCAGCCTCGACGTGCTGGCCGACGCTGACATTTAATTCGATCACCGGGATGTTCTCGAAGTCCCCGATGTCGGGTACGCGTATCTCTATTCGTGCCACGACTTTGTCCTCGGGGTTAGACCGTCATCGGGTTTGGACGGCTGACATCGATGTCGAACTTCTTGATGGCCTCGGCCACGACGCTACGCTCGATATCACCTTCGTCCGCGAGTGCCTTCAAGGCGGCAACCGCTACGTAGCGGCGGTCGACCTCAAAAAATTCGCGCAGCTTCGCCCGAACATCGCTGCGGCCGTAGCCGTCTGTGCCCAGCGCCACAAATCTGCGGTTGACGTACGGTCTTATCTGGTCCGCAAACAGGCGGGTATAGTCAGACGCCGCGATCACGGGGCCGCCATGCGCGCCCAATGACTGGCTGACAAAAGACTCCCGCGGGTGTTCGTCCGGATGCAGCATGTTCCAGCGTTCCACGTCCTGGCCTTCACGGCGCAACTCAGTGAAACTCGTGGCGCTCCAGATGTCGGCGTACACATCAAACTCGCGTAACAGGTCCGCCGCGGCGATCACCTCGCGCAGGATTGTGCCGCAACCCATCAGCTGCACGCGTTTCGCTTTGCCACCCGGCGCTTCGGCCTCGCTCAGCAGATACATGCCTTTGACGATACCCTCCGACGCGTCCGGCGGCAGTGCCGGGTGCGCGTAGTTCTCGTTCATGATCGTGATGTAGTAGAAGATGTTCTCGTCGTTCGCGTACATACGCCGCAGACCGTCATGAATGATGACGGCCAGCTCGTAGGCGTATGTCGGGTCGTACGAGATGCAGTTCGGGATGTTGGCCGACATCAGATGGCTGTGGCCGTCATCATGCTGCAGGCCTTCGCCGGCGAGCGTCGTACGCCCGGCGGTGCCGCCCATCAGGAAGCCGCGCGCCTGACTGTCGCCCGCGGCCCATGCCAGGTCGCCGATGCGCTGGAACCCGAACATGGAGTAGAAGGTGTAGAACGGGATCATGTGCACGTTGTGGTTGGAATAAGCAGTTCCCGCTGCGATCCACGACGACATCGCGCCCGCCTCGTTGATTCCCTCCTGCAGGATCTGGCCTTTTTTGTCCTCGCGGTAGTACATCAACTGATCCGCGTCCTGCGGCTCGTACAGTTGCCCCTTGGATGAGTAGATGCCAAGTTGCCGGAAGAGCCCTTCCATCCCGAACGTTCGCGCCTCGTCCGGGACGATCGGCACTACGTTCTGACCGATGTTCTTGTCTCGCACCAACGCCGTCAGCATGCGCACAAATGCCATGGTTGTGGAGATTTCGCGCTCGCCGGTGCCTTGCAACATCGCGTCAAACGCATCCAGCTCCGGAATTTTGAGCGCGGCGGCCTCGCGGCGTCGTTGTGGCAGGTATCCGCCCAGGCTTTCGCGGCGCTCGCGCATGTAGCGCATTTCCGGGCTGTCTTCCGGTGGCCGGTAGAACGGCGTGTCCGCGATATCCTCGTCGGAGATCGGGATTTCAAAACGGTCGCGAAACTGTTTCAGCGCATCCTCGCCCATCTTCTTCTGTTGGTGCGTGATGTTCTGACCTTCGCCAGCTTCGCCCATGCCGTAGCCTTTGACCGTCTTGGCGAGGATCACGGTTGGTTGTCCCGTATGCGAAGCGGCTGCCGCGTAGGCGGCATATACCTTGTGCGGGTCGTGCCCGCCGCGGTTCAGCCGCCAGATGTCGTCGTCCGACATATTGGATACCAACTCCTTCAGCTCCGGATAGCGGCCGAAGAAATGTTCGCGGGTATATGCGCCACCTTTGGCTTTGAAGTTCTGGTACTCACCGTCGACCGCTTCTTCCATGCGCTTCTTGAGCAGTCCCTTGGTGTCACGCAGCAGTAATGGATCCCAGTACGAACCCCAGATCACCTTGATGACATTCCAGCCGGCGCCGCGGAACGCCGCCTCCAACTCCTGGATGATCTTGCCATTGCCGCGGACCGGTCCGTCCAGGCGTTGCAGGTTGCAGTTGATGACAAAAACCAGATTATCCAGCGACTCGCGTGACGCCAGTGTGATGGCGCCGAGTGATTCCGGCTCGTCCATCTCTCCGTCACCCATAAACGCCCAGACCTTGCGTTTGGTCGCGTCCACCAGCCCGCGGTTGTGCAGGTACTTCATGAATCGGGCTTGGTAGATGGCCATCAATGGACCCAGTCCCATCGAGACGGTCGGGAACTGCCAGAAATCCGGCATCAGCCACGGGTGTGGGTAAGACGACAGGCCACCCGCGCTGGTCTCCTGTCGAAAACGATTCAGTTGCTTTTCGCTAATACGGCCTTCCAGGTAGGCACGGGCGTAGATGCCCGGTGCGCAATGACCCTGTACGTAAATCATGTCACCGCCATGGCTGGCGGACGGCGCGTGCCAGAAATGGTTGAAACCGACGTCATACAGTGTGGCGCTGGATGCAAAACTTGCGATATGTCCGCCGAGCTCCGACGTCATACGATTGGCCTGCACCACCATCGCCAGCGCATTCCAGCGAATCAGCGAGCGAATGCGCCATTCAATGGCGGGATCGCCCGGCGTATGCTGCTCATGCGCCTCGGGAATCGTATTCAGATACGCGGTGTTCGCCGAATAGGGGAGATGCGTGCCCGAGCGACGCGCCTCGTCGATCAGATGTTGCAGCAGGTAGTGCGCTCGCTCGGGACCGTCCCGTTCGAGTACGGATTCCAGGGACTCCAGCCATTCGCTCGTTTCTAGCGGGTCGATATCGTTCATTTCTGGGCGTGAGGCCATAACGGCATATTCCTCTTGTCGTCTGGCTAGATGCGGCCTGAATGCTGAGTATAGGCCGGTCTTATCGGCGCTTCACTTAGGTCCGATACCTATCGGGTGCGAATGGTTCGGGACCGTAGGGCTTGTGTCTCCGCTTAAGGCGTACAATGAAGAGATGACAACAGAGCAATCCACAACCAGCGTTCCCGCTGCCATGCACCCCATTGCCGGTCGCTTCCGGGGTTTCCTGCCGGTGGTAGTCGACATCGAGACAGGTGGTTTCAATCCGAAGACCGACGCGCTGCTGGAAGTCGCGGTTGTCACGCTCGGCGTGGACGATGACGGCCAGTGGCAACCCAAGGACACGGTCGCGTCACACGTTGAGGCTTTTCCGGGGGCCAACATCGAGCAGTCGGCGCTTGAGTTCAATGGCATCATTCCGGAC
>MDTA01096797.1_pt1 | contig 18409 bp, 16 predicted proteins | sample 811151 | NCBI WGS metagenome assembly MDTA01 (sample SAMN05326648, study PRJNA326480) | marine metagenome | isolation source: seawater | place: Indian Ocean: South | collected 2010
GGCCATGGGTATCTCCTCATTCAATATTCAATGTTGCTGGATTCAACCTTTTTAGTCGGCCTCGCGCAGAATTTTGACCATCTGGTCTTCGGTGAATCGGCCCTTTCTCATGGCTCTCGCTTCTCGCCGTTGAGAACCATCTTCTCAAGAAACTATGGGTTGACTAGCGGTGCGTCGGCGTAGCTGGCCTTGCCTAATACTAGTGCAACGCGCTCAGAGGCGTGTGTGTTCATCGCCGCGAACGGTGCAAAAGCGAAAATATACACCCGCATGCTGTCGCCCCTGCATTCGTTTGCCCACGCTAGCAAGTAGGACCGTTTCGCCACGATTTATAGTCGCCCCCTTGGAGACATTTGTACACATCCGCTTACGGCATGACGTGCGGGCAAAGTTGGGTATGTAGTTCGCCGGGGTAGCACCCATTCAATGCCTGGCGAGGCCGCTGGCTATTGTAAACCTCGGAGAACGTCTCAGACGCTCTTGCTTGTTGTAGGAAGATGGGGAAGCGGTAATATCGGATTGCGCAGCGCTTCGGCTCACATACAGAATTTCCTTAAACCACCACTTGCAATTTTCGTAGCCAAACTTCGGGTTGTGCGTTTCGTCACGATAACAACTCGCGTCTGTGCGGTTGACGTTTCACCCAGGCTATACTGCGTGTTTTGGGACTGTTCCCGGGAGCGGTACACGACATGCTGAGACTGATTGCCATTGTGATGTTGCTGGCCAACAGCTCGCTGGTGTTGGCGCAATCGGAAGCCGTGCTTTTGCAGGATGCAATCAATATCCTGCAAAGAATGGAGGCGGAAAACAACAGACTCCACGAACGCTTGCGGGTGCTGGAACAAAGGCATTCGGGAGGCCTGTCGCTGCGCGTATCCGGCACCTTCGAGATTGATGATCCGCCCGAGCGTTCGATGCCACTTGGCCGGCATGCGTTTTGTGCACTGTCGGTTGCCGGAGAGGACTGCGTGTGTATCGTCGAACACACCTTCAACGGCGAGTACGTTTTGCGCAAGGACGATCACAATTTCGACAAGTGCCGCTGCGCCGCGACCTGTTATCAGTAGCGCGCGGACGCTTTGAATACTGCTGCTCGGGTGCGACAAAGCCTGGCCAATCGGTTGCGCGCACCAGGCCTGAAGTGACTGCGGGTTCTCGGTCTCCAAGGGACCGCGACGCGCGACGTGATGAGCGCTACTCACCCAAATCGGGGTTCCAGCGGGTCTGGAACTGGTGCTCGGTTTGCCAGCGCGTGAAAGCCTCGGTGGCATCGCACTCAATCACCGATGGCTCGTCGTAACGATTGAACTCGGTGTCGTTGACAACGCCCACCGATCAGCAGTGCTCACTGTATTCGGCGACGCCGGCGTTCGTCATCATGACCTTGATGTTGCCCACCACCGCCTCGACCTCGCGCCTACCGGTTGTCAGGCAGGCTTTGGTCGACTGGGCGTGGTTGAAACCGCAATAGCGTTTGGCCTTCCACTGGTTGGAAAACCGCTTCGACGGCAAGTCCGGGAGGGGGTGGGTAGAGTTCTACTCCTTCAAAGGCCACCGAGGTGGCAGCGACGCAGCACATTGGAGGGAGCATCACTTTCGAGTTGATGAGATTTGGAATCCACTCTCGGACACAAAAAATCCTAAAATACCTAAACAAAACAGCTGCGTGAGAGATTGTTTGGGTCTGCCCAACTGTCACACGCACTCGTTGCGAGGCCGCTTGTTAGCCCGCCAGGGAGCGGTGTCCGCCGATATACCTGGAGTCAAAAGCAGGTACTTGTAAATTCCCAAAAAACAAGAATTCTCTGCGCCAGCCGATGCACTGGTATCAACCAATAATCCGGTCCACACTTCGGAATTGCAGACGTGTTCAACTGGCTAATTCGATCCGCGTCCCGTGAAAAAAACGACAACAACCCCGGCGAGGTCGTGCCGATAGCCGTAGTTGACCGCGCGGTGGATACGCTTGCCAACGTGTTGCACACGTATGGGGACCAAGCTTTTGACGTGAACGAGGTCTCTCGAGACGAACTCAAGCGAAGATGCGCATCGTGGGCGCGTCACGTGAGCGCTGGTGCGCCCGCACCCGTTGGTCCGGATGAAGCGGACGAGAACTACGTTAAGCATGCGGCAACGCTCGAGCAACGCGCATGGGCGGATTTACAGCTGTTCTTTCTTCAGCACCGCCAGAAGGAGCGCCTCGAGGTTGAAACGGCCGGTCGGACGATGCGTGAAGTGCTCCAGGGGATGACGGCGCGCCTTCGGGCTGCGATGGCCGAAACCGACACCAGCGAAAAAAGATTGTTGGAGCAAATGCGGCAGATGGAGGCCACTGTTTGAGGCGGTTCCCTGACCCACATCCAAAAGGACTTTAGACAGCTGCAGGGCATTGTTGACAAGGTTCTGGCCGAGCGCAAAAGACACTACGAAGGACAGGTCGCTACTCATGCGTGGCCGCCGTCAGGCCGAGGCAGCAGCAGGCCAGCACTACTCGCAAATTTCGCCGCAACATATCCGACTTCGACATCAATAACCGGGCGTGGTTGCGTCAGCCGGTTTTATCCAGCACCACGTCCGTGCCGGGTGGAGGTGTGCGGGTGAGCGCGCCCATTGATGCGATCACGTCGTTACCGCCCAGTTCGTTCACGCGGTCGCGCTGGTCGGCTTTTGCGCGCGCATCAACGGACTCCGGATCGCAGACGGCTCGCAGTTCTGCCTCCAGATCATCCGCCAACGCTTTTGCTGATTGATCCGTTGAGTCCAGCAACAGGTCGCGTACCTCATGTGGATCTGCCGAAAGGTCGTAGAGCTCACGTGGCATATGCGCGTGGTAGATGAGCTTGTGATCGCCTCGTCTCAAGAAGAACGACCCGGTCTTGGAGCAGGATGCGTGATACTCACCGAAGCCAAGGCGGTCAGCCTCGACGCCATCCAGCGCTGGCCACAACGACGAACCTGACAAATCCTGCATTGATTCATCCGCTGCTGCGCCTACCGTCTCAACGATGGTCGGAAACAAGTCTACTTGTGAGACCACCTGATCGATCTTCTGTCCGGGCGCAATCCCAGGACCCGACATCAGCAACGGTACCGCAGCGGCAGTCTCCAGCAGCTGGCATTTACCAAACAGGCCATGGTGGCCATAACTTTCGCCGTGATCAGACGTGTACGCGAGCCGCGTGTTATCCATCAGGCCAAGCGATTCCGCCACATCCATTACCGCGCCAATCTGCTCATCCAGGTGCGTGACCAACCCAAAATACCCGGCGGCCACTCGACGCAACATCGCTTCGTGTTCAGCGCCCAGGTCGCCAATGCCTTTCATCGAGCGCAGATGCTGATAGGCGGGATGTTCCGGACGCTCTCCTGGCGCGTACGCACGTGGCAATGGCATCTCTTCCTCCGGGTACATGTCCCAAAGCCGCTGCGGCACGGAGAACGGCGGGTGTGCGCTCACGTAGGACACATACAAGACCCAAGGTTTGTCGAGCTTGTTGGCCTCGTTTTGTAACCACTCAATCGCGAGCCGTGTGATTTCGCGGTCGTAGTCCTGATAGTTACTGGTGCCAACCTTCGATTCGGTGGAGTACATGCGCCATTGGCCGGACTGCACGGGCTCCGCCTCGCTCCAGCGCAACAACATGATGAGCCCGCCCACACCGTTGATGATGTGCATCGGTGCGATTTCCTGGCTGAAGCCGTTGTCGTCCTCAGTGCTACGGAAATGTAGTTTGCCTACCGACACCGCCGTATGGCCCTGCTCGCGTATGTGCCGCGCCCAGTTGGGACGCGATCCGTCGAATACCAGGCAGTTATCCCAATAGCCGGTCTGATGGGGGTACAAACCCGTCGCAAGACTCGCCCGCGAGGGACAACATAAAGACGAAGAGCAGTATGCGTTGTTGAACATCGCACCCCGCTCGGCAATGCGATCCAGGTTCGGCGTCTTGACGATAGGGTGTCCGTAGCAGCCGAGCAGATCGCGATTGTGATTGTCTGATTGGAACAGAATGAGATTGGAGGGCCGGGTCATATCTCAGTCTCCGATGAATTGTTGTTGGAAACTCATACTGAGTCCGTACGGGTGAAGAAGCTTGTTACCGCCGCTGCGAATTCCGTGGGCTTATCCAGCGGTACCGAGTGTCCCGCACCCGCGACTTCCACGAACTCTGCCTGTCGCATCGTCGCACACATGCGCTCTGCGGTGGTCCTGGCGATCAGGTCGCTGTTGGCACCCCGTACCACCAGCGTGGGCACGTTGATGCGCGCAACCGATGCCCAACTTTCCTCCGGACTTTGAAACTTCCTGGGCGCGCCGCTACGAAGCACGGGATCATAACGGTAGGTCCAATATCCATCGGCATTCAACATCAGTCCATGGCGCACTCGCTCGAGGTGATGTGCCTCTGGTGGCGTTGCATTGGCAGCACGCGCTTGTGCGAATGCCTCTTCAATACTTGCGAATGTATCATTCCGAGCCAGATTTTGTCTGAGGCTCTGCATACCCGCGGCCTCGATCTCAGGCGCTGCTTCGACGATCACAGCGCGTCGCAGCCCGTGCGGCTGGGTTCCCGCGTATTGGATAGTGACCCGTCCGCCCATCGACAGACCCAACAGAGAAAACGCCTCGAGCCCCAGCGCGGTTATAAACGCGGTCAGATCCGCCACCATATCGTCGGTACCGTAGCGCTTGGGTGGCGCCCAGTCCGACGCGCCATGACCCCGTTGGTCGAGCGCCAGGACCCGGTAGTTGGCTGCGAGTTTGCGCGCGAGAGCGTCCCAGGTATGTGCGTGACCACTCAACCCATGCAACAGGACAATGGTGTCTTTTGGTGTGGCGGGGCCGGGCCAGTCCCTGAAGCGCAAACGCAATCCATTCAGGAAGATGATTTGTTCGGTCACTGCGGGCATTTCATGCATCTCCTTGAAGCGTTGGCAAGATTTGCGATCTCGTCTGCGGGGTGCGATGCTCTGGATTGGAGCAAATAATCCACTTAAATACATTAAGACCATCGGAGGAAGTCACGAATGAAGCTTCGTAACCTAGGGGTGACCGCTGCAGCTGTCACCATCATCGCCGCCACGTCAGTGTCGGCGGCGGACGTAAATCTGCCAAAACAAATCTCCTGGACCGCATACGGTACGACGTCTTCCGGGTACGCCCAATCCGTTGGCCTTGGCCAGATGCTGAAGAAAAACTACGGCACCGGCCTGCGCATCATTCCCGGCAAGAACGACGTTTCGCGTATGGTGCCGCTGCGCAGTGGTCAAACGCCTCTGTGCGCATGTGGTATCGCTGCTTACATGGCGGCTGAAGGTACACACATGTTCGGGACCAAAAAATGGGGCCCCATGGAACTGTACAACCTGTTCAACAACCTGGGTGACAACGGTTACCAGCTGGTGACAGCGGGTGACGCCAACATCAAGACCGCCGCCGACCTTAAAGGTAAACGCGTGACCTGGGTGAAAGGCGCGCCTGCGTTGAACATCAACGCGTCTGGTCACCTGGCCATGGGCGGCCTGACCTGGGATGACGTGGTCAAGGTCGTGGTACCTGGCTGGAAACAATCTGCTGAAGCCGTGATCAACGGCCAGGCTGATGCCACCTACGGCTCTACGGTCTCCGGCGCGTACAATAAGCTCGCCGCTTCGCCGCGTGGCCTGTTCTGGCATGCTTTCCCGCATGAGGACAAAGAAGCCTGGGCGCGTGCTAAGAAAGCCGCTCCGTGGTGGACGCCTACCATGGTGAGCGTGGGTATTGACCTCAAGAAGAACACGACTGGTCAGGTGCCCTATCCGGGTAACGTTCAGCCGTATCCTATTTTCGTATCGACCTCCAAAGGCTCTGACGACCTTGCATATGGTCTGACCAAAGCCGTCATGACCAAATACGAAGACTTCAAAGAGTCCGGTCCGAGCATGAATGGTTACGAGATGAAGCGTCAGAACCTGACTTGGGTTTTCCCGTACCACCCGGGTTCAATCAAGTTCTTCAAAGAAGCTGGCGTCTGGGGTGATGCGGAATCGAAACACAACCAGATGATGAAAGAGCGTCAAGCTGTGTTGGCTGCCGCGTGGAAAGCGCACATGGCAGCGTCCGGCTCGGCATCTGACGACGACTTCAACAAGGGTTGGCAAGCAGCACGCGCTGCGGCTTTGGATAAAGCCGGTATGGCCGTTCCGTTCCGTACCTGGTAAGTACCAGCTAGCCACTTCGTGTCTACAGCCGGCGCCAATCTTGGCGCCGGCTTTTATTGTTTATTATCGAACTCCTAGATTCCAGGCCGCACGCTTAGGCGGTCGGATTGCTTTGTGTGCGCGACCCGCGCCGCCGCAAGGGCTGAAAGATCATGAGCGAAAACGCACCGGCTGAGGCCGAAGACGACATTCCAAAGGCGCCGGAATCCTCTCGTTACCGGAAACTCCCCAAGCTGGGTGACTTCTGGCTGGGGCTGGCCGCGCTGGCCTCTGTCTTGGTCTCCATCTACGTCATCTTCGGCGTCGGCAACGAACTACAGACCTACGTGCCGTTGGAGACTGAGTATTTCTATTTCATGATCGCAGTGCTCCTGCCGCTGCCGTTCTTGATCTATCCCACAACCCGTGCCGACGGCAGCCCGACGTCGACGATCGACATCGTGTTTCCCGCGCTCGCGTTCTCCATACCAGCCGTGATGGCTTATCAACTGAGCGGCATTGGCGAAGGTTTGGGCGCAACGGGCGATTGGGTGGTTTTCATCGTCGCGACTGTCTTGTTTGCGATGCCGTACAAGCTACGTAAGGGTGACCGTCACTCGGTGCCGTGGTTTGACACCGTGCTTTCAGTTCTGGCCTTTGGCGTGCCGGCTTACTTCGCAGTCAAGGGCAATGAAATCCTTGATGTGGGCTGGGAGTACGACGCGCCCATACACGCAAAATACATGGCGTTTGTGTTGTGGGCCCTGGTGCTTGAGGCAACGCGCCGCGCGGGTGGCAACGCCATCTTCGCAATCTGCCTGCTCGTTTCGATCTACCCCATCTACTCGCAGTTTGGCCCGGGATTCCTCGAAGGCGAACCGATTCCGGCGGAAATCACCATCGGTTTCCACATGTTTGGCACCGAGTCGATGCTGGGCATTCCGATGAACGCGTTTGCCAACCTTGTGGTTGGCTTCCTCGTGTTCGGGGTTGCGTTGCAATACACCGGTGGCGGCGCGTTCTTCCTGAACCTCGCGTTCGCGTTACTGGGTCGCCGGCGTGGTGGTCCAGCGAAGGTTGCCATCTTTGCGTCCGGGCTGATGGGTTCGATGTCCGGTAGTGTGATCACCAACGTGTTGACCACCGGCGTGATGTCGATTCCGGCCATGAAGCGTGTTGGGTTCCGACCTGCTTATGCCGGTGGTGTAGAGGCATGCGCGTCAACCGGTGGCGTGTTGATGCCGCCCGTCATGGGCGCGACGGCATTTGTGATGGCGACGTTCCTGGAGATTTCTTATTCCGAGATCATCATCGCGGCCGCGTTCCCATCAGTGCTCTACTACCTTGGTCTGTTCATGCAGATCGATGCCTATGCCGCACGCAATGGCTTGAAAGGCCTTCCGGACGACGAGTTGCCGCCTATCAGCCAGGTGTTGCGCGAAGGCTGGTACTTCGTGTTTGTGTTCGTGATGTTGATTGTCATGCTGCTGTATATGCAGCGTGAGGCGCAGGCCCCGTATTATGCGACGGCCCTGCTGCTGGTGATCAACCAGTTCTCGAAACTACACCGCTGGGGTTTGAAAGACCTCTGGAAGTTCATCGAAGGTGTTGGCCTGTTGTTCGCTGAACTGATGGCCATTCTCGCGGGCGTTGGTCTGATCATCGGCGCACTGACGTTGACCGGTAAGGTTGGCAGCATGACCTACGAACTGGTTAACCTGGCGGGTGATTCAGTCCTGCTGTTGCTGGTCATGGGAGCTGTCACCAGCTTTATCCTTGGCATCGGCATGACGGTGACGGCGGCTTATCTGTTCCTGGCCGTAACCCTGGCTCCTGCATTGACGCAAGGTGGCCTCGACAAGCTGGCCGTGCATCTGTTCATGATGTATTGGGGCATGATCTCGTTCATCACGCCGCCGGTTGCTATTGGTGCTTACGCCGCAGCTTCCGTGGCCAAAGCTGATCCGATGAGGACCGGTCTTGAGGCGATGCGGCTCGGCTCGATCATTTACTTCGTGCCGTTCTTCTTCGTGTTGAACCCGGCGCTGATCGGCAACGGTACACCAATGGAAGTGATCACCGTGTTCGGAACGACCGTTGTCGGCATTACGCTGATCGCAGCCGGACTGCAGGGACACATGTTCTTCATCGGGTCTCTAGATGGCAACGTCATGGGGATGCCGGCACGTATCGCCCTGGCAGTCGCTGGTGGTCTCCTGGCGTTCCCGGGTAGCGATATCACCGGCTTGACCCATACACAGCTTAACTTTGCTGCGTTGATTGTGTTTGTAGTCGGAATAGCGTTCTCGTACATGGGCAGGCGAAAACTAACGCCTGTCTGACGACAACAATCGGCAGGCCTCCCAGGGCCTCCCAGAGTCTCCAAGGGCCGCGCGGGTCTGCTTGTACCCGCGCGGCCTTTTTAATTCAGAAGCACTCACCGCGGTACTGCACGATCTTGCGACGTGTTTGCTGAGTTCCGCTGAAGCGCGCATCAGCGTCGCCGTTTGTCGTGTCCGTATCTGCGCGAGGGGCCGCAGAAGTCCGCAGGTAGAGTTCAACTGACCGGGTGATTGTTTCGTACTGAAACTCCACCGGCTGTGTTCCCTGAATCCGATAAGAGTGGTACCCGCAGTGCGGCTTCTTATGTGTCAGTTGTCCGCGTGACGATTGCCATCGCCCAGGTGACCAGTGCCCCGGTAACCATTGTCCTGACGGCGAAGACCGCCAGTTCGATTTGAACAAGCCACCCGGGCAGGTCCAGCGTTCCACGACGTAACTGCAAGACTGGACCTCGCGCCGAAGCGAAGACAACTGGCTGTTGGTCCTGACCTCGCCCTCCAGGGAGAGCGGCTGGCCAATATCCCGACCGCTCAATCGGAAACGGCCCTGATCCCTTGGTATGTGCATGCCGAGGGGCACATCAAAGCGGATGTCTCCAGGTTGGTCCCGTGATCGCAAGGTCAGCGTCACGCTCCTCGGATCGTCGAAATTCAGGGCTGCTTTGAACTTGCCTGGACGTAAACGCATGGATTCCTGAATGACCCGCTCCTCGCAGTCGAAGCCTCCCTCGAAGGCGCAGAACGGCGAGGTCGCCTCGGTGCGCACGGTGTTGACGGCGACGGTATTGTTCACCGAGAGCGTTCCCTCAATGGGATTGCACGCGGACAGGACGATGCCTGCCACGCTGACGGCTATGGCTTTGTTCCAGGCCTGTTTGGATACGGGAGTATTCAATGGCATGCCGATTTTCCGCATCTAATCCTGTTGCCATTTTCGGGCAACCCGCCTGAACGAATCCTGAATGGGCTCACGGTATGGGAGCTCACCGTATACTTGTGGAATTGACGACACGTCTCGAGATTCCTGGAGCACACATGAGTACCAACAAAGTTGCCATCATCACCGCTGGTGGCAGTGGCATGGGCGCACAGGCGGCGCGCTCTTTGGCCGCGGATGGTTATACGCCGGTCATATTGTCATCGTCCGGTAAAGGCGAGGCGCTCGGTACCAAACTCGGCGGAACCGGTGTGACCGGCTCCAATCTTGACCCGGCGCAACTGCAGCGCACCGTTGACCTCGCGATGGAGCGTTATGGCCGTATCGACGCGGTCGTCAACAGCGCCGGACACGGACCCAAAGGACCGGTGTTGGACATTTCGGACGAGGACTGGCACCTCGGCATGGATGTGTACATGATGCCCGCTGTGCGCATGGCGCGGATAGTCACCCCTATCATGCAATCGCAGGGTGGCGGCGCCATCGTCAACATCTCGACTTACGCGACATTTGAGCCTGAAGCGTTGTTTCCGACATCCGGGGTCTTCCGTTCGGCGCTGGCTGGATTCACGAAGCTGTTTGCCGACAAATACGCCGCGGACAACATCCGCATGAATAACGTCTTACCGGGCTTTATCGACAGCTTGCCGGAGAGTGATGAGCGCCGGGAAAGAATCCCGATGGGTCGCTACGGCTCGGTGACAGAAGTGGGAGAGCTTGTCGTGTTTCTGGCGAGCGAACGCTCCAGTTACATGACCGGGCAGAACCTGCGTATTGACGGCGGCATTACGCGCTCGGTGTAAGCAACGCTAGAACCGGTATGTTTTGCCGCGCTCGAAGTTCTCGCTGAATTCCTCGAGCGACGGTAGCACCCCGACGAAGTGGTCAAACTGCACGGTGCCTTGGGCGACCAGCATCTCGCTACCGCGCACGATCTGTACGCCGCGTTCCGCGGCGTCTTGCACCAGCCGAGAGTTCGGGTTCTGGTACAACATCTCAAACGCGATTTGCTCGGGCCGTTTTAAGAGCGACTTTGGCAGAGGTGATGGGTCGTCCTCGTTTGTCCCCAGGGTGGTCGCGTTGATGTACACATCAAACGAATCATCCAGCGCGTCCAACAGCGCGCCATCAACGCCAAACTCGGCGGCAACAGGCGCCCCACGGTCGGCATTGCGGTAGAACATGGTGATTTTTGCGCCGGCCTCTTTAAGAGCCTGGACGGCACCACGCGCTGCGCCGCCATTGCCGATGATCGCGATGTTCAGTCCGCTGACCCGGGCGCGTTCAGCGATTGGCATGATGACGCCATCAAAGTCGGTGTTGTACGCGCAAATCTTGCGGGCATCTTCGTGACGCTCGTACACCAGCGTGTTCGAGGCACCACACGCCTGGCTGCGATCGTCACTTTCATCAGCCGCGGCAAGTGCTTGTTCCTTGAACGGTGTCGTAACGCTCATGCCATCGATGCGTAACACATCGGCGGTCTCCAGGAGGTCATCAAAGTCGTCTGTTTGCAGCGGCACATACACCGCGTTGATACCGCGTGCCGCAAACGCAGGGCTGTGCAGGAAGGGCGAGAATGACGTGAGCGAATGTTCGCCGGCAATGCCGTATACGCGCGTTTTGGCGTTCAACTGATCTGCGCGATAGATGTCGATCAACTCGTGCATCGGTACCTGTCCCGGCGCCACGGCTTCGCCAAAGGCCGCATAGGTGATTGGCGCGCCGTAGCCAATCGTCAGGATGCGGCTGGCCGCGCCAGCGGCACCCATGGCAAAACCGATACGCGCAGGTTCGCCATTGCCGCGCGCTTCCACCCACTGCAGCATGCGCGCCGCTTCGCCAATGGTGTTGGCCGTCGGGACAATTTTGATACCTAACGGTTGGTGCCCGTTGGCGCTCGGCGCGCTCATGCGTGTTGTGAGCTCGGATACCTCACTTTCAGTGTACATACCGTCGAAGTTGTGCTGGCTCACCAGCAGCGGCGCGCCTGCACGCAATAGTTCGGCTGCTGCTTCGGTACCCACCTCTGCGTCAACGATGTCCGCGCCTGCTTCAAGTGCGGCCAGGTTGAACGCAACGCGCTCCGCCTCGGTGCCGTCGAATGCGCCTCCGTGCGTGGGGTGGCGCAGGGTCAACAGCACGGCCAGTCCGGACGACTTTGCCTGGCGCACAATGGCGAGAACGCCGTTGGTGTCAACTTGATTGGACAGCAGCAGGTCCGCGCGAATTTCTACGGAGCTCAAGCGCGCTGCAAGCGCCTCGTCAACCTCAGCCGCGCTGTTGGCGACGATGCCGATGATGCCGTTAACGGGAAAATTCTCTGTATGCATTAAGGTCACCGTTTAAGGCACAAGCTCGGTCACGAAAGCGCGGTAGTATGCGCCCGTGGCTGCAAGATCCCAATGAGCAAACTGCATGAGTGCTGCGTCAATCAAACCGTTCCTGATAGGAACTCATAATGCTGGCCCGTTCTTACACGCCGGCGTTGCTGCGCTTGCTGAAGGCGGTTCCGCTTTGGATGCAGTAGAGGCTGCGACCCGGTTGGTGGAATTGAACGTTGAAGACACCTCGGTCGGCGTGGGCGGTATTCCAAACTTGTTGGGCGTGCAGGAGATGGACTCCAGCATCATGTGTGGAGAGACCCTGAACGCTGGCGCCATTGGTGCCATCAAAGGTTTCTTACATCCGATATCCGTTGCACGCAAGTTGATGGAGGAAGCGCCGCATAACATGCTGGTTGGTGAAGGCGCTGAACGTTTTGCAGACCTGATGGGGTGTGAACGCGGCGAGACGCAGACCGACGTCAGCCGGGAGGTCTATCAGGCATTTGTGGACGACGCGTTTGAACACGACGGCATCGATGAATCGCAGACCTGGGTCATGGACTACGCGCGTAGTCAGAACTTGCGCGACTGGTACTCGCGTTTGTCGGAAGACCAGCACGGCACCGTCAACATCCAGGCGATCGACAGCGACGGCAATATTGCCTGTGCCGTGTCGACCAGCGGAACAGCGCTCAAGTTTCCAGGGCGACTCGGCGACAGTCCGGTGATTGGTGCTGGAAACTATTGCGACAATCGATTCGGCGCGGCCGCGTGCACGGGGCGCGGTGAGCTCTCTCTACGCAACTGCACGGCGCGTACCGTTGTCCATTATCTCCAGGATGGCGCCAGCGTCGCGGCTGCAGCCGAGCGTGGCATGCGTGAGATTCTGGCGCTCAACTCATTTGGCGGGATGAGTTGCCTGGTACTGGACGCTGACGGCAACACGGCCAGCGCAACGACACACCCGGATCGCCCCAACTTCCACTGGTTCATGGCTGTGGGTGATGCGGAAGCGGTCGAGCGCGCCGGGCGGAACATCACGGCATGAGCGCCCCGCAAATCTGGGTGGATGCGGACGCATGCCCGGTGGTCATCAAGAACATACTATTCAAGGCAGCTGAGCGTACCGGAATCGGGCTGACCCTGGTGGCCAACCAACCGTTGTCCGTGCCGCGCGCCGCCAATATACGCGCGCTGCAGGTTGCCTCCGGCTATGACGTTGCGGATAACGAAATTGTACGGCGCGTGGCGTCTGGAGACCTGGTGATCACGGCAGATATTCCGCTGGCTGCCGAAGTGATGGCCAAAGGCGCAGGCGCTCTTAATCCGCGCGGCGAACTCTATTCGCCAGAGACGATTGGCGCGCGCCTCAATATGCGTGACTTCATGGATACCATGCGCGCCAGCGGTGTGCACACGGGTGGCCCCAGCGCGCTTGGGTCACAGGAAAAACAGGCGTTTGCCAACGCGCTGGATCGTTGGCTCAGAACCACCAGCAAAACCTAGACGTCTGGTCCGGCAGGCATACTCGAATCAAAAATGGCTGGCAGTATCTCGCACATTCAAATGCCTGCTACACCAATGGAGATACACTAAAACGACAGACACCAGGGACGAGCAGTTCTCCTTCGACGAGTTTGACGAAGCGCTCTTTTCTTAGCGCTTGCTTAAGCGTCCTCAGTCTCCGCAAAATGCCGGCCTAAACTTCGCGCATTATCCCGTGATGACGGTTGGTGCCCGCTCATCCGTTCTCCTTAATGCCTCGAGAGAACTCACTTTAAGTGCAAATCATAGCCATGATGGCCGCGTTCTACGGTCTCGGCTTCGCCAACATATTTCTGCGTTCGACCATGGGTGTACTGGCACCTGAATTGGCGGCCGAGCTGTCGTTGAGCCCCCAGATGTTGGGCGCCATCGCAAGCGGATATTTTGTCAGCTACGCGCTGTTGCAGATCCCGACTGGCATCTTGCTGGACCGGTTTGGCCCTTGGTTGGTCGTCAACGCGATGTTCCTGCTGACGGTTATCGGTATCTGGCTGTTCGCGGCCTCGCAGACTGGCGAGATGATGTTGTTGGCCCGCGTGTTGATGGGTATGGGGTGCGCAGGCGTTTTTGCGTGCGCGTTTGTCGTGATCAGCCGCTTTTTTCCAGCGGAGCGGTTCACCAGTGTCGGCGGATTCCTGAACAGTTTCGGGATGTTGGGAACCCTGTGCGCGACGGTGCCGCTGGCCGCACTGGTGGTTTGGGGTGGTTGGCGCGCGGCATTTGTACTGGTCGGCCTGTTGATGGCTTGTGTCTCGTTATGGTCGATCCTGATGGTGCGCGATGCGCCATCCGGCACCCGGGTCGCGAACCCGGCTGCGGTCGAAGACACGCGCTCTCTGTTGCGCGGGTTGTGGCGGGTCTGCAGGACCCGCGGCGTGTTACCGCTGGCAGGCGCCGGATTTGCGCTCGCCGCTGGTAACACGTTGCTGGGTATCTGGGGTGGCCCTTATCTGAATGACGTGCATGAGCTTGATGAAGTTGGACGTGGCAGCGTATTGGTGTTTATGGCCGTGGCCGGCGTCGTGGGTCATTTTGTCTACGGCCTGGCGGCGCGCTGGTTCAATACTCTGAAATGGCTCGTGGTTGGCAGCGGGGTGGGGATTGTGCTGATCACTGCAACGCTGGCGTCCTTGTCAGCCCCTAGCCTGTGGGTCGTGCAACTACTGCTGGTGGCATTGGGGTTCGTCTGCAGTTTCCCGACGATCCTGATTGCGCATGCACGTGCGTTGGTACCAGCGGAGATGATGGGACGGGGACTGACGACGGTGAACACCGGGATCATGGTTGCGATCGCCATCATGCAAATCGCCATGGGCACCGTGATTGGGTTTACCCAAGGGACGCTGGGTTGGGACGCCGAAAGCAGTTACCGCGCAGGCTTTGCGTTCATGGCGTTTATGGCCGTGTTGTCGGTCGCCAACTATCTACGCGTCGACGACAAGCCGCCGCGACCGGTTTCAGGCCGCTGATGCCAGATCCTGTTGCTGAAGTCGCGCTGCTGCGCCGGGTCGTAGTGTTGTTGCCCCAAAACGCAGTGCCCCATCTTCGAGCGGCGCCTTTCGTATCAAGCGTTTATCGAGGGCATAGTTTTGCGTGTTGCGCCAGGGGTCGTCATCCCCCTGCTTTGGAAACAGATGCATGACACGTTGCATGTAACTGGGGGTGAAGTTGTCTATCCATGGGCGCACCTGCATCGAGTGATCAGTCGCGCGTAGTTGTGGAGTCACCTGTTGCACGCCGAGTTCGTCCATGCGGTTGATGAGTCGACACGCGTATTCAGCGGTCAGATCGGTACGTAGCGTCCAGGATGCATTCACATAGCCGAAGGTCTGTACGAGGTTGGGTACGTCTGCGTACATCATGCCTTTGTAGGTGAACGTCTCGGTGAAGTCGATGACTTCACCGTCAACCGAAAAGGTGGCGCCGCCCAGTAGCAGCAGGCTGAGTCCCGTGGCCGTCACAATAATGTCGGCTGGCAGTTCCTCGTCATCACCGCACATCTTGAGGCCCGTTGGCGTCATACACTCGATGTCGCCGGTGCGCACCTCTGTCTTACCGGATCGAATGGACTTGAACAGGTCCGCGTTCGGAATCAGGCACAAACGTTGGTCCCATGGGTTGTAACGCGGTGTGAAGTGCGTGTCGATGTTGTAGTCCGGCCCGAGTGCCTGGCGTACGCCAGACAACAGCAGCTTCTTGATACGTTCGGGCGCTTTGCGGGAGCGACCATAAAAGAAGCGCTGCAACGCGACGTTTTTCATACGTGTCAGCGCGTATGCGGTCGCGTCTGGCAAGTACTTGCGCAACGTAATCGCGATGTTGTCCTTGTCCGGTCTCGAGACGACATAGGTGGGCGAGCGTTGCACCATCGTCACGTGCTCGGCTTGTTCCGCCATGGCTGGTACCAACGTCATTGCTGTCGCGCCACTGCCGATGACAATCACGCGTTTGCCTTGGTATTCCAGGTCGGTTGGCCAGTGCTGTGGGTGCACAAGCGTGCCGGCAAATGACTCTTGCCCGGCAAACTGCGGCGCGTGTGGCTCGTCATAGTTGTAGTAACCACTGCACATCAGAAGCATCGTGCAACTGAGTTGTACTGCCTCGCCGTTGTGCTCCGCTGTTACAGTCCAACGTTGCGAGTTGCTGTCCCAGTCGGCGCTTTGCATACGATGGCCGAAGCGGATGTGCCGAACAATGTTGTTTTCGGTGGCAGCTTCACGAACGTAATCGAGAATGGTGTCGCCGAGCGCAATGGACTTGTCATCACACCAGGGTTTGAAGCTGAATCCCAAGGTGTACATGTCGCTGTCCGAACGTACACCGGGATAACGGAACAGGTCCCAGGTGCCGCCCAAGGCGTCCCGCGACTCCAGGATGGCATAGGTCTTGCCGGGGCATTTGTCCTGCAGGTGGTAGGCGGAGCCGATGCCGGAAATCCCCGCTCCGATAATCAAGACGTCAAAGTTTTCCATTGCCGAGCCCGGTACACCGCGGCGCTCACCGAGGCGTTATCGTTCACTTCCGCACCTACGGAACATGCCGCATGTGCGCTTCAGGGGTTGTAGTATGGGGACGGTCACGCTGCAAAACGAGCCACAACACATGCAAGTAACAGAACTCTCGGAGCACACGGGCGTTGCGGTTGAAGGGGTTGACCTGGGGGCACCGCTGGCCGAGGCGGACCGTCAACGCATGGCCCAACTATTTGTGGAACGTTCGGTAATGGTCGTGCGCAAGCATAAGCTCGATCCGCACGGGGTGCTTCGAGCCGTGCAGAACTTTGGTGATGTGTTCGAGCAGCAGAATACGCGTTTCAGCGTACCGGAGTGCCCGTTGATTCACTATCTGTCTAACGAGGACCGCTATCCGGACGGCAAGCGCTACATCCCAGGCTCCGGTTATCACACGGACCATTCGAACGACCTCGAGCCTCCAAAGGCCACGGCTCTGTATGCGGTAGACCTGCCATCAACGGGTGGTGACACGCAGTTTGCGAACATGGCGGAGGCGTACGACGCACTGCCAGGTGCGCTTCGTACCCGTATTGATGGAAAGCGTGCGCGCCACGTCTACCAAAGCCATCTGAGCAAGCGGAAGCTGATGTCCTTGACCAAAGACCGCGAAGAGCGCGTCAAGGAAGGCACCTTACACCCACTGGTGCGTACGCATCCGGAGACCGGGCGGCGCGCGATCTTCATGAATCCCATTCGTATCGACCAAATTGAAGGGCTCGAAGAGAGTGAGACGGTCGCATTACTGGACGCTCTGCTTGAGCACGCGACCAGCAAGAGGTTTGAGTATCGCCATCGCTGGCAGCCCGGTGACTTTCTGATGTGGGACAACCGTTGCCTGCTGCACAAAGCCAACGGCGATTACGACATGAATGAGCGGCGTTATCTGTACAGGGTGATGCTGCAGGGTGATAAGCCACATTAGTGCTACAAATTTGGTCACCTTCGACAGTGGTGAAAAAAGTAGCGAAATTTTTCCCGACCACGTCTCAACATCTCTGGTTCACAGCCGCTGCACTGACGTCCGGGACTTAGCCTCGAGATACCACTCCTGTGGGCTGGTTGAATGGACCTCAATCAACTACTTGAAAAAGCAGTCGAACAAGGTGCGTCCGACGTCTTTCTGAACCCGGATGCACCGCCACTGATGAAAGTGGACGGGCAGATGCGCCCGCTCGGGAAGGCGCTGCTTGGGTCCGTGCCGAATCAGAGGCTTATCTATTCCGCTCTTGATGAACGCGATATCGAGCAGTTTGAGCGCACGCTGGAACTGAACAAATCGCACGTCGTACCGGGCGTTGGCCGATTTCGTATCAACGTCTTCCAGCAGAAAGGCGAGCCGCCGCTGGTGGCGCGGTACATCAAGGACAGCATCCCGACTATCGATGAGTTGGGTCTGCCGCCCGACCTCGAGTCGATCATCATGGAAGAACGCGGCCTGGTTCTGGTCGTGGGTGCAACCGGCGCCGGTAAATCCACGACGCTCGCCTCGATGATCGATTTTCGCAATCGAAACAGGGCCGGACATATTCTGACGATCGAAGATCCGTTGGAATTTGTCCACCGCAACCGGAAATCTCTGGTGAGCCAGCGCGAAGTGGGTATCGATACTTATTCGTTCGAAGACGCTTTGTACAACGCGCTGCGCGAAGCGCCCGACGTTATCTTGATCGGCGAGATTCGCGACCGCGAGACGATGAAACAAGCGATCGCCTTCGCGGAGACGGGGCACTTTTGCCTCGCGACGTTGCACAGCTCTAACGCCGTGCAGGCGATGCAGCGGATCTTGAACTTCTTCACGGAAGACACGCAGGTGCGCCTGCTGCAGGACCTGTCGCTCAATCTGAAAGCCATTATTTCGGAGCGCCTCTGCGCGGAGACTGATGGTGGACGAGTAGCGGCCGTGGAACGGATGCAGACTAACCCGCACATTTCCGATCTCATCCAGAAAGGTAAGTTGCTGGACATCCCCGACGCGATGGAGCGCGCGACGGGTCGTGGTTGTCTGTGTTTTGATGATGCGCTGTTCGGCCTGGCTCGCTCCGGACGCATCAGCGAAGACGA
>MDTA01174288.1_pt1 | contig 18404 bp, 14 predicted proteins | sample 811151 | NCBI WGS metagenome assembly MDTA01 (sample SAMN05326648, study PRJNA326480) | marine metagenome | isolation source: seawater | place: Indian Ocean: South | collected 2010
AGCTATATAAAGCTTTTAAAGTGTTAAATCACAAATATATAGAGGCTCAATTTAAAGAAACCAAAAATAAAAAACTTCCTCTTTATGGTATTCCAGTTGGTATTAAAGATATTTTTAATACTTATGATGCTCCTAATTCATTTGGTTCTGAAATCTACAAAAGTTATCTACCAGGGAACGATGCAAGAATTGTATTTGATATAAGGGATAAAGGTGGAATAGTATTTGGAAAAACTTATTCTTCTGAGTTTGCAGTTCATAACCCTACTCCAACTTTACATCCTATTGATAAAAAATTATCACCAGGAACATCATCGGCTGGGTCTGCGGTTGCTGTCGCCAAAAAAATGGTACCTATTGCAATTGGATCTCAAACCGCTGGTTCAATTATTAGACCTGCAAGTTATTGTGGTGTGTTAGGATTTAAACCTACTTTTGGTACTATAGCAAGGACTGGGGTTTTGAAGACTGCAGATACTTTAGATACAATTGGTTTTTTTTCTAATTATACTGATGATATTGAATTAATATTTAATAGTGTCAGACAGAAAGGAAGGAATTACCCACATATTAAAAATAATTTTTATACAAAGAAGAATAATTTTCAAAAAACAAGAATAAGAATTGCAAAAATAAAAGGACCTAAATCAAAAAATATTAGTTTAAATTTAAATAAAGAATTTGACAAAATAGTTCAAAAATTATCAAATTTTAAAAACATTGAAATAGTTGATTACAACTTACCTAAAATATTTGATGATGCACATTATTATCATGATATTTTATATACGAAATCATTATCTTACTATTTGCGAAAAGAATATTTAAATAATCCAAAAAAATTTAGTAAATCTTTAAAGTCTATGATTTTAAAAGGTCAAAAAATCAGTAACTTAAAATATGATGAAGCTGTTAATTATCAATATAATTTAATTGACACTTTAGAAAATATTTTTAACAAATTTGATTTCCTTATTGACCTTTCGACTTTTACTACAGCTCCAAAATTTGGAAAAAATGGAGTTCAAGATCATAATTTAATATGGACAATGGGTCATATACCAGTTTTATCAGTACCATTTATTGAAAAAAAAGATTTTTTGCCGTTTGGTTTACTGTTAGCCACAAAAAAATTTCATGATTTAAAACTAATTAATTTTGTTGATTTTATTCAAAAAAATTTAAAACATGAATAATAAATATTTATTAAAAAAAATTAAAATAAAAAAATATAAGAATCCTAATATAACAAAAAAATGGATTAGTTGGTTAAATGATAAAGAGATTACAAAATATTCTGATCAAAAACATAGATTACACACACCAAAAACACAAAAAAAATATTTAGAAAGTTTAAAAAAAAATAACACAGTCTTTTTTAAAATTTATTTGGACGAAAAAGAAATTGGTAATATTATTTTAACAAAAATTGATGACTACAATAAAAATTGTGAAATTGGATATATGATTGGCGAAAAAACTCTTTGGGGAAAAGGAGTAGCAACTTTTGTTATTGGGCTTGCATTAAAATATGCATTTAAAACTTTAAAAATGAAAAAAATATTTACGTGGTGTTTTTCAAACAACACTGGAAGTAAGAAAGCACTTTTAAAAAATAATTTTAAAATTGAAGGAGTAATTAAGAAATTTTATAAATATAATAGTACAAAAAGAGTCGATAGAATTTATTTAGGATTGTATCGTTAAATATTGTAAGTTTTTAAATGATTAGGATTTAATCTCTGAAAATGAGTGATTATTTTATTAGAACAAATAGACAGTTAATTGAAAGAAATAAAACTCTTCAAAAGATAAAAAAAATTTTAGATGATTTAAATATAAGGTTTTTTTTAGAGGGAGGTGTACTTTTAGGAGCTATTAGAAATAATGAATTTATAAAATGGGATCATGATGTTGAATTGGGTGTAATATCAGAAAATCTCTACCCAAATATTTTAAAAATTTTAACAAAAGCAGAAAAGCAAAATTTAAAAATTTCCTTCGTAGATAATAATTACAACAATCTTAAAATAAATATTTATGAACATTGGCACAGCAAATTTTCGATTTTGGGATTTAAAAAAACATCTAATTTTTTAGAGAGAGACATTTATAAATATCCATCAAAATTTTTTTATCCTATGAAATCAATCCTATTTATGGGTAAAAAATATGAAATACCTAACAATATTGATGAATTTCTTACCTGGACTTATGGTGATTGGCGAAAAGAGGTTAAAAGTAGAAATAATAGAGTTTATTTAAATAATGATGTTTTTAACTCTAAACTAAAAATTTACACAAAAAAATTTATTCCATTTTTAAAAAATTTTATCAATAAATATTTTTATAAAGCAACTAATTTCCTAAATTATATTAATAGGGAACCTCTTTTTAAATTTATGATAAAATCTTTGTTGAATAAAAAAAAAATTTTATTTTATGACATTGGATCTAATGATGGTAGCGAGAGTGTTTTAGTTTTAAAAAAAAATATTGAATCTAAATCAATTATTATAGAACCATATAAAAAACATATTGAAATAATAAAAGAAAGATTGTCAAAATTAAAAATAAATAAAAATAGATATAAAATTTTAAATTTTGCTGCTTCCAATAAAAACTATATTGGTAATTTTTATATTAATTTAAAATTATCAAACCTAAGTACATCATTTAAACAAAATGAAGGTAAATCAATTAAAATAAAATATAAAAAGTTATCTAGTTTATTAAGCAAAAAAAAAAATAATAATTTTATAATCTTCAAAATGGATTTAGAGGGTTCAGAATATTATGTGTTAAAAGATATTTTAAAATTTCTGATAAAAAATAAAAATATAGCTATACTTATTGAACTGCATCCAACAAAATATAAAAGAGGTCAAATGGAAATTCTGTTTAAACAGTTATTCAAAAATGGTTATAATATTAAATTTGTTGAGTCTGCAGGTTCCAGCATTCCATTCGAGTTTAAAAAAAATAATTTAAAGCCCTTTTTAGTATCTGGTAGCAGAGGTTTATATAAAAATGTTAGTAAAAAATTCGTTTTAGAAAATGCCTTTTTGCCAAAATATAAGTTGAGTAATTTTGGAAAAGGATTTATTGATAAATTAATAAGAAGTATAATGTTAGAAAAAAATGAATAAAAAAGTTTACATAGCTTTATCAGCGGATTTTTTGCATCATGGACATATAAACTTAATAAAAGAGGCTAAAAAACATGGTAATGTTATATTGGGTCTTCTAACAGATAAAGCAATCTCTGAAAATAAAGAACTGCCTTATTTAAATTATAACCAAAGGCTTCAGATTGTTAAAAACTTATCTGGTATCAGTAGGGTTGTGCCACAAAATAAATGGGACTATTCAGAAAATATCTTAAAAATTAAACCAGATTATTTTGTTCATGGAGATGATTGGAATTTTAATGGTGAAATATATTTAAAATTTAATGCCCTTAAAGCACTAAAAAAAATAAAAGGTAAACTTATAGAGATTAATCACACAAAGTACATATCATCATCAAATTTAAAAAAAAATAGTAGAAATATTGCAGGTACACCAGATGTTAGAAGAGCAAAATTAAAAAGATTATTAGAGTCTGGAAAATTTTTAAAATTCATAGAGGTACATAGCCCTATTTCTGGAATAATTGCTGAAAATGCTATTTATAAAAAAAAAAAGTTAATTAATTTCTATGACGGTTTTTGGTCAAGTTCTTTAACAGACTCTATTAATAATGGAAAACCTGATAATGAGTCATTAGATATTTCTAGAAGACTAGAAAATATAAGTCGAATTTTTGATGTAACGACGAAACCTTTGATAATGGACTTTGACTCTGGAGGAAGAATAGAACATTTTAAATTAAATGTAAGATCTGCAGAAAGAATGGGTGTATCAGCAATAATCATTGAAGATAAAAAAGGAACAAAACAAAACTCTTTAACAATTTCTGGAAATAAACAACCACAGGAAAGTATTGCGCAATTTTGTAAAAAAATTAAGTCTGGAAAACAAAACCAGCTTACAGATGATTTTATGATAATTGCAAGGATTGAGAGTTTGATAATGTCAAAACCTTTAAGTGATGCTCTAAAAAGAGCAAATGCTTATGTAAAAGCTGGTGTTGATGGTATTATGATACACAGTAAATCTAATTCTCCAGATGAGGTTTTGAAATTTGCAAAAAAATTTAGAAATAATATGAACTATAGTAAAATCCCATTAATTTGTGTTCCTTCAACTTATAGCAAAATTTTTGATGCTAAACTAAAAAGTGCAGGTTTTAATATTGTAATATATGCAAATCATTTAATGAGAGCCTCTATCCCTTCAATGGAAAAAATTTCAAATTTAATACTAAAAAATGGCAGGACATTTGAAATAGAAAAGAAGATATCTTCAATTAAGAAAATACTTAATTATATTGACTAATAGTTAATGAAAATAAAAAATTTTATAAATAGAATTAACAGGAAAGTAACTTTTTGTCCAGGACCAGGAAGCTTAACAGAATATAATTTAAAAGGACAAATAAATTCTTTTGGAAGAAACGACCCACAATATAAAAAAATTGAAAAATTTGTACTTAAAAAACTTAGAAATATTTCACAAAAAAAAAATATAGTTACTTTTCAAGGCTCAGGCACATTAGCAATTGAAATGATGATACTCAATTTTTTAAGTGGGAGAGTTTTAGTTGTTTCTACCGGCTATTATTCTGACAGAATTTATAACATGTTAAAAAAATTGCAGAAAAACCAAACAGTATATACTAAACTTGATAAAGTAGATTGGAGAGAGATATATAAAGATAAAAAATTTCCTAAATATGATTGGGTAATAAGTTGTCCAACTGAAACCAGCAAAGCTTTATTGCTACCAATAAAAGATTTAAGTATTTTTTCAAAAAAAATTAGTGCAAGATTGATGTTAGATGCAACAGGATCGATTGGCTTAGAACAAAACCATGGATTAGCATCAGTATTAAGTTTTAGTTCTTGTAAAGGTATTTTTGGAATTACAGGTGCTGCTTTCATTGCGTATGATTTGGATAAGATAAAAAAAAGAAACATTTCTTTTTATCAAGATATAGAAACACACTTACAGAAAAGAGTTACAGGTCCTTATAATACTATATTGTCATTATTTGAAGTAATGAAAAATTTTAAAGCTTTAAAGCAATCAGTTATAATTAATAAAATAAAACTTTCTACTAAAATGAAAAAATATTTAATTTACCCAAAAAAACACCAACCAAATTTGTGTACATTTGTTGACAGACAAATAAAAAGAAATAATAAAGTAATTTTGTATAAACCAAGAGTAAAATCTAGAGGTACGGTTATAAGCCATCTTTGTGAGTTGTACTTAGGTTCTAAAGCAAAAGGTAGCATCATAAATAAACTAAAGTTTATATAGCGTGATTAAAACATTAGGTAATTTTTTTTCTGTTTTGACCACAGGTCAAAAAAACTTTTTTTATAAATTGCAATTTCTCATTATTATTTCTTCAATATTAGAAATTGTTTCTGTTGCTGGTTTAGCATTATATTTTTCTATGATATTAGATTTAAATAATCTAATTTTAAAATTAAGATCCATTTCTTACTTTGAAAGTTTTACTGATCATGAAATATATATTTTTTCGGGTATTTCTTTAATATTAATATTTTTTATTTCAAGTATGCTCAATATTCTTTCAATTAAATTTCAAAACAGTTTTACTGAAAATATAGGATCAGATTTTACACAAAGATTATATAATTTTTATTTAAACCAAACTTTTTTATATTTTGTAAATAATGACATAAATATTATTTTGAAAAAAATAACTGCTGACACTTCAAGGTTCACTGATCAATTTTTAAGAGGACTTGTAACATTAATTTCAAAAGTCACAATATGCATTTTAATATTTGTCATATTGATATTTTACAATCCGGAAATCACTTTGACAGTTTTTTTCATTATTTTATGTTTTTATTTTATAACTAGAAAACTTTTTAAAAAAAAAATTGATAAAGCTGGAAAAGAAATAACCATAAAGACAGGCTATGTTTATGACTATGTATCAAGTAGTTTAAATGGTATTAGAGAAGTACTATTTTATGAGAGACAAAATTTTCTAAAAAAAAATCTAAGAGAGAATTTAAATAATATCGCATCAAATAAAAGTTTTTTAAAAACTATTGGAAATGTGCCTCGTTTTTTTATTGAATTTATTAGCTTTTCAGTTTTAATTTCTTTGATTATTTTTTTTCAATAATAAATACATCGCTTGACAGTATAATTTTTAACTTAGCAATATTTGGATCAGCTGGATATAAACTTTTACCCGCTATGCAAGCTATTTATTATTCAATGACAGATTTATATGGCAACAAGGATTCTTTTGAAGTTATTTATCCAGAATTATTTAACGAAAAAAAATATATTGAAAACAAAAAATTAAATAACAATAAAATAAAGATCAATCAAATTGATAGTATTAAATTGGACAATGTTTCTTTTAGCTATAAAGATAAAAAAAACTTAAATAAAATAAATATTAACTTTAAACAAAATCAAAAAATTGGAATAATTGGAAAATCTGGATCTGGGAAATCTACTTTGATTGATTTAATATTAGGATTCATTCAACCAAGTGAGGGTAAAATTCAAATTAATACAAGAAGTATAGAAAACTTATCTCTAAACAATATTAGAGAAAATATAGGTTTTGTACCACAGAATATTTTTCTATTTAATGACACCATTGAAAAAAATATATCATTAGATAAAAAGATTGATGAGCAAATTATATCTCAACTTTCAAATATTTGTCTTCTAAGTGACTTTTTAGAAACTAATAAAATTGATATTTCAAATGATAAAATAGGTAATTATGGTAAAATGTTATCAGGGGGTCAAAGGCAAAGAGTAGGTATTGCTAGAGCTTTATACAATAAACCAAAAATTCTTATTTTGGATGAAGCAACAAATGCTCTTGACAGTTTAAACCAAAATAAAATTATATCTAACATAATAGAATACACTAACGTAAATATAGTTATATTAATTACTCACAATACAAATTTACTGAAGGATTTTGACAAAATTATTGTTTTAGATGATGGAAACATTGTAGCTGAAGGTACATTTAAAAATTTGGAGAAAGAAAATAATTTATTTAATCAATTAAAAAAAAATTTTGATAATAATTAAATATTTAGATGAAAAAAAAAGTTTTGATAATAGGTGCTGGATGGTTTGGCTGTCACTTATTTAAAAACTTAAACAGAAAAAAATATTCTTTAAAAATTTTTGAAAAAAACAATAGTATTTTTTCTTCTCAATCTGGTTTTAATTCAAACAGACTTCATATGGGTTTTCATTATCCTCGAGCATCCAAAACAAGACATCAATGTGTCAATGGTTTTGTTAACTTTAAAAAAAAGTATAGACAATTAACTCAAAAAATAAATAAAAACTACATTGCTATACATGATAATTCTCTTATCTCATTTAAAAATTATAAAAAAATTTTAAAATCTAGTGGTCTAAAATTTCAGGAGGTAAATAATGTTTTAAATTTAAAAAACACTAAGGGTATTATCCAATGTAATGAAGAATTAATAGTACCTTCAAAATCAAAAAATTTTTTTTTGAAATTTTTTAAAACAAAAAAAAATGATGTTAAATTTAATAAAAATATAAAAAACATTATTAGCAAAAAAAATAAAGTTATAATAGAAAATCAAGAATATGACTGGGTTATAGATTGTACTGGTTATACATTATTAAAAAAAAAAAAATTGGATGTTATTTTTGAACCAAGAATCACTCTTCTTTACCAAAGCTATATTAAAAATTTCGCTTTGATGATGATGGATGGACCTTTTTGGTCAATATATCCTCATGAAAAAAATTTTTATACTTTAGGTTCTGTCAAGTATTCTAGACTTAATAAGGGATTAAAATCGTTTGAAAGAGCAAAAAAAGTTATTAATGAAATTAATCAAAAAAAAGTTAAACAAATAGTTATGAACTTTGAAAAACAAATAAGTAAAGATTTTGTAGAATTTAAAAAATACTTTAGATATAAATCTTTTTATACAAGTGTGGCAACAGTATTTAACTCAAAGGTTGATGAAAGACCTCTAATCATAAATAAAAACCAAAGAATAATTTCAGTGCTTGGTGGAAAAATAGATACAATTATTGAAGCAGAAAAAAAAATACAAAAAATTATAAATTAATATGATTATTGTTAGAGCACCTTTAAGAATAACGTTAGGAGGAGGGGGTACTGACTTACCTGTTTGGTATAAAAAAAATAATAGTTTCTTAAGCTTTTTATCAATTAACAAATATATTTATGTAACTATTTCAGAAAGAAATTATGATAAAAAAATCTGGCTTAGTTACTCTAAAAATGAGTGTGTTGACAAAATAAGTCAGATAAAAAATGAATATATAAAAATTTGTTTCAAAAGATTTGGGTTTAAAAAAGGTATTGAGTTTCATTCAATGGCTGAAATTCCAAGTCAGTCAGGACTTGGATCATCGGGTAGTTTTTTAGTTGCAACAAATTTAGCATTAAACGAGTTTTTTAAAATTAAATTAAATAAAAAAAAATTAGCTGAGCTAAGTTGTGAGCAAGAAATGAATTATTTAAATAAAAGTACTGGAAAGCAAGATCAATATGCAGCAGTTTTTGGTGGTTTCCACACGATGAACATAAATAAAAAAGGCAAAGTAGATATAACTAAAATAGATCAAACTAAAATAGACATGAATTCTTTTAAAAACAACATTTTATTATACTATACTAATATTTTCAGATCTTCTGAAAAAGTTTTGAGTAGTCAAAAAAAAAATATTTCAGAAAGTAAATTAGTTCAAGATTACATGTTTAAAATTCAAGAAATTGGATATGACTCATATAACGCAATCTTAAATAATAATTTTGATGAATTTGGAAAACTACTAGATGATCACTATATGTTAAAAAGAAAAACATCGAAACTTATGTCAAGTAATTCATTGGACAAAATTTATTTTCTATCAAAAAAAAATGGTTCACTTGGAGGAAAAATAATTGGAGCTGGTGGAGGAGGTATTTTCATGTTCTATGTACCATATGATAGACAGTCAAAATTTAGACAAAATATGAGTAAAACTGGGATTAAAGAAATAAGTTGGGATATTGATCAGTATGGAGCAAAAAGAGTAATTTAAATTAAAAATTAATTTTATTTCTTGTAAGTCTTAATTGAAACTTATCGTCTATTGTAAAAATTCTTCTATAACTCTTTATAACTTTAATTTTTAATTTATTAGAATTGATAAGCTTAGGTATGATATCTTTTGCAAAATCTTTATGATTATCTATTGAATTAATTATCTTTTTTTTAGCCGTTATATATATTCCAGAATTTACCCAATGATAATGACCAGGATTAACATTTGGCTTTTCTTTAATTGATTTTAAATTCAGGTTAGAGTCGAAATTTATAACACCACTTTCATGAGCATTAGTTTTCTTATTTATTACAATTGAAAAATCAGCTTTTGTTTTTTCATGTATCTTTACAAAGTTTTTAATATCATTATTAGAAATATTGTCTCCATATAAAATAATAATATTGTTAATATCTGGAAATATTTGCAAAATATTATTTACTGCTCCTGCAGTACCTAATAGTTTTTTTTCGTTAACTAGAAAAATTTTTTTTTTTAATTTTAATTTCTTTACTTTTTTTTCAAATGCAGAATGGTATTTGTGTGTATTAATTATTATTCTAGAAGTCTCTATCTTTTTCAGCATTGATAAATTGTAATCCAAAGAATCCTTATTATCCTTAATCTTAATTAATACTTTAGACTTTGTTTTAATATCTTTTTTTAAACGTAAACTATTTCCAGCTGCGAGAATTATTACTGTATAATTTTTAATCATTAAATTATTTAAATGGATTTTTTAAAAAATTTTTTTCTAATTTGAGTTTTTTAGTTTTATTAATTAAATCAATAAAAGCTTTTAAATTAATGAATATTACATTAGAAAAGTTTTTAAAGTTAAAGTTTTTTGAGTTGTCTTTATATTCATAATCAACACTCTTTTCTGCTATATTTAAACCGAACATATAAAACAAGATTACTAATTGAGAACTTTTTAGACCATCATATTTTAAATTTATGTATTGATATATTTCTTCGAATTTATTTTTTTTCAAAATTTTAAAACCGATTTGAGGATCAGAAATATTGATCTTAAAATAATTATTAAACAAATAAAGATATGATTTTGATATAAATTTTCTAATTAGAGGCATTTTTTTTGGAATTTTTGCCAAGTATCTCGAGCCAATTAAAAGATCAAAATTATTATCTATAAAATAATTAAATTTTTTTATACTTTCATCAATTGGCACGGGCATATCAGCTTCAATTGTCATTACATTATTTGATGAAGCATTTTTAATTCCTGAGAAAATTGCATTCATCATTCCCACGTGCTTTTCTTGAATTATAATTTTTTTTATTTTTTCAATTTTAAATTTTTTAATAAGATTAATACTGTTATCGTTGCTGCCATCATCAACAAAAATTATCTCTATAAATAAAAAATTATTTAAATGATTTGTTAAAATTTCTATTTTTTTGAAAAAATCTTGTAATCTTAATTCTTCATTATAAATTGGAACTATTATGCTTAAGGATTTTTTCATATTATAATTTTATGCTTTCTTTACATCAAAAAAAAAATAATTCGACACTAAATATTATATTAATTATTTTTATACTAACTTACACAAATTTGTTGTTTAGTGGTTTTAAATTTGGTGTTGGAGATCAAACCAGTCATTTAATTTATATAATTAAAAATTTAGAAAAGAATTATTTTACAGTTGATCCAATTTTTAAAGATTTAGCATTTTTTAATCCTCACAAGTATTTTTATGAATTTATAGCTATTCTTGCAAATTATGTAAATTTTGAAATTCTAATCTTTATCATTACTTTTTTCTCATTATTAATAATTAATATTATTCTATTTTTTATCTCAAAACATTTTGGTTTAAGTAATTTAATTAGTTTAATATTTGTTGCTTTAGTGAATACAATTGAACCTTATGATCTTGGTGGGGGTGGCTGGGTCACATCTTATCAATTTAAACCCTCACTTATTGGAAGAATTTTTTGCTATTCATCAATTTTGTTTGCTTTAAAAAATAAAATATTATTAGCATATTTAATATCTATTACTGGTACATTTATTCATCCTTCACTAAATGCTCTCTCTGGTCTTATCATTTATTTAATATCTTTAAATATGACATTTGGTGAAAATAATATATTTAATAAACAAAGTTATATTAAATTTTTTAAAAATCGTAATAGCATTTTTTATTCTTTATATTTTTTAATTTTTTTCACTATTGTTTATTATTTTTGGGGAACTTATGAAAAATTTAATCTTGATAAAATTAATTATTTAAAAATTCTAAATTGGAGAATAGGTGAAAGTATTAATTTTCTAAAATTTAATTTTTTACAAAATATTATTTTTTTATTTGCATCTTTATCTTATTTTATATTTTTAATTTATTTAAATAAAAAAAAAATCATCAAATCAGAAAGTATTTTTAATCTTTATTTTAATTTGTACGTCCTGGTAATTATTTTGATTACGATCTGTTCAATTTTTATTATTAATTTTGATATTATATTTTTCTATCAAATTTATATATTTAGAATACTTTTTTTAACAAAAATTTTAACTTTTTTGTTAATACTTACCTATATTCAAAAACAAACAAAAATAAATTTTATTGAAATAATAAGTTTATTATTTATTTTATTTTTGTTTTCTCTAAACAACTATTCAAGAATTGATAGCTTTATATTTATTTTATTGATACTTTTAGTATTTCATAAGTATAACTATATTAGAATTATATTTTTTCTTTATTTATTATTGTTCATCTTCATCATTTATGATTTATCTAAAAAAAATAATAATCTTGAAATTTTTTCGAATTCCAAGATTCCCTTTTTATACTTTTCACCAAGCAGAGAATTTTATCAAAAAATAATTAACGAACCTTTTAAGAAAAAAATTTATCACATAAGTAATTATTTTAATAATAATCAAAACTCTTTCATTTACAGGTATTTTGAAGATGTTCACGATATATCTTATTTTATAAAGAATAATATTAATAATGATAAACTAATTTTAACACCTCCAAGCATTGGTCATAAAATAAGATTGTTGTCTAAAAAATCTATATTTGTCGACACCAAAGTAATACCATGGGATACAAGTAAAATGATTAATTGGTACAACAGGCTCCAAGAAGTTTACGACTTTACTAAGGATGAGGTAAAATATGATAACAAAAAATTATTGATAGAAAGATATCAAAATATCAATGATGACAAATTAAATTTTCTTTCTAAGAAATATAATATTTCATATTCTATTTTATATGTCAAAACAAAGACAGAAAAGAAAGTAATCTATAATGACAAAAATTTTAAATTAGTATTAAACTAGAACATGAGAAAATATAAATATGGAATTTTAGGTCATAAGTGGGGATTAAAAATTTATAATATTTTAAAAAAAAAAAATAAGAATTGTTTTTTAATTGAATTAAATTACAAGGATCAAAATATTAAAAAATATCTTAAAAACTTAAGATATATAATTAATAAAAATAAGATAGATATTGTTTGGCTTGCTATACCTCCGATAAATCAATTTAAAATTTGCAAAGCTATACTTTTAGAAAATGCCAATATAATAGTGGAAAAACCATTAATTATTAAAGAAAAAGAAAAAAAATATTTAAATGCTTTGTCAAAAAGAAAACTAAAAAAAATTTCAGTAAATTTTCAATATATTTTTTTGAAAAAATTAATTAATTTTAATTATAATTTAGATTTCAATTTTATTGAATATATTTTCAGACATTCAGATAAAAAAAGAAAATTAAGTTCCTTAATAGATCTAGGATCGCACCTCATATCGATAAAAAATACCTATTTTATGAATTGTAAATATAAAATCAAAACATCTTTTTCATTAAAAGATGAAAGAAAAGTTATTTTTAAAAATGATAATGATATTGTTTATGTTATAAACTTTAAATCAAGCAAAGAAAAAATTATTCAAAAATTTATAGATTATTTTGAAAACAAAGTTATGAAAGGAGTAGAAAATAAACTATCTTTAAATTTTGGTTATAATGTAACAAAACAATTAAACAATATTAGTAAAAATAAATGAGAATATTAATAACAGGTGTAGCAGGATTTATTGGATTTCACTTATCTAAAAATTTATTAGATAAAGGGCATACAATATATGGAATAGATAACATAAATAATTATTATGATATTACATTAAAAAATGAGAGGCTTAAAATTTTAAAAAAGTATAAAAAAAATTTCTCATTTTATAAAGGCGATATTCATAACATAAACTTTATTAATAAGTTTAAATCCAAAAATTTTAAAATTATAATAAATTTGGCAGCTCAAGCTGGGGTAAGATATTCATTAAAAAATCCATACAGCTATGCTCAAAGTAATCTAATTGGTTTTGTAAATATTATTGAACTTGCGAAAAATAAAAAAATTAAACACTTTATTTATGCCAGTTCTAGTAGTGTATATGGTTATTCCAGAAATAAACTTTATAAAGAAAGTCATCAAGTTGATCACCCAATGCAATTATATGCGGCAACAAAGAGATCTAATGAGCTTATAGCTCACTCTTATAGTTCATTATTTAAGTTACCAACTACGGGATTAAGATTTTTTACTGTCTATGGACCCTGGGGGAGACCCGACATGTCAATTTTTATGTTCGTAAAAAATATTTTACAAAACAAAACAATAAATATTTTTAATTATGGTAATCATGAGAGAAGCTTTACTTTTATTGACGATATAGTTAATGGCATAATTAAATTACTGAATAAGACTCCGAAAAGAAAAACTTTAAATAAAAAAAATAAATTATTCCCAGATAATAGTTACGCTCCATTTGAAATAATAAATTTAGGAAGTGATAAATCAGTCAAACTGATGGATTTAATTAAAAAGATTGAATATTTACTTAATAAAAAAAGTAAGAAAAAATTTCTGAAAATTCAGCCAGGAGATATTCAAACAACAAAAGCCGAAATAAGTAAAATAAAATATTTTGATAAAAATTTTGGAAAAACAAATATAGACGAAGGCTTAAAAAAATTTATCAAATGGTTTAAAGAATATTATAAGTATTAGTAAATGAAAAAATTGTTATCGATTGTTATTCCAACATACAATCGGGTAAAATTCTTAAAAAGATGTTTAAAATCAATAGATTTAAAATCTAAAAATATTGAGGTAATAATTGTTGATGATGGCTCCTTTTATGATGTTAAAAAAAAATTTAAAAATTATGGAAAAAAAATTAAAATTTATAGAATTAAAAATTCTGGCAGAACATATGCTTTATTTTATGGAATAAATAAAGCTACCTCAAAATATTCTATGATAATGGATGATGATGATTATTTTATTAAAAATAAACTAAATATAGTTTTAAAATTACTAAAGGATAACGAAAATTTTAATTCTGTGAATTGTTTTGCTTTTGGAACAATTATAAAAAAAAAAAATAAAATTATTAGATGTTTACTTCCAAATAAAATATCAAATTTTCTGTCTTTAAGAGCAGATGATAAAATAAATTTTGATATAAAGGAAATAGTAAGCACTAATTTGTTAAAAAATGTAATAAAAAAAATAAAAATCAGAGAAAACAGGAGAATTCCTACGGGTTTGATCTGGGCTATTTTGTCTGAGGAATATAAATGTAAAAGTTTTAGTCAGCCGTTAGTTGTAAAACAATATTATTCCGATGGAATTTCCAATAATATTAAATTTTCCAAATTTAGAGATCCAAAATATATGTATTATTTGTATAAAATTTATACTAAATCTAAAGGTTATAAATCAATATTTTTTAGATTAAAATCATATATTAATTTAAGTAGATATTCATTTCACTTGAAGGATAAAAAAGAATTTAATTTTTTTGATATTTTTGGGTATTTGGTCTTCTTATATGACTACATGTTTATAAAATTGAATGAAAAAAAAAATAAAAATTTTACATATAATTAATAGTTTACAGATTGGTGGAGCTGAAAAAAATTTAGTTTCACTTTGTAACAGTCTTTCAAAAAATGAAAATATTAGGAATTATGAAATTTATATCATAAGTATTGATGATGTTTCAACTTATTATAAGAATTATTTAAAAAACATAAGAATTTATGAACTAAATTATAAAAAAAATAATCCAATTTATGTTTTGTTTAAAATTTTTAATTTAGTCAAACAAATAGATCCTGACTTAATACACAGTTGGCTATACGGATCCGATCTGATTGCATCAATATTAGCGATATTTCAAAATAGAAAAAATATCTTATGGAGTATTAGATCAACGAATACTATGAAACATTTAGATGTATATAGTAAAATTGTAGTTAAGTTGTTAAGTTTCTTTTCTGGAACAATACCTAAAAAAATTATTGCTAATTCTTATAGTGGTAAAATTGACCACGTGAAACTCGGTTATGCAAATGAAAAGATAGAAGTTATTCATAATGGATACAATTTAAAAAAATTAAAAAACAATAAAAATACATATACTAGAAAGAAATTAAGATTAAAATTTGGATTAAAAGATAATGATATTCTAATTGGAAATATAGGAAGAGATCATCCTATGAAAGATCATTTCACATTTATTGATACAGCGTTTTTTTTAAAAAAAAATAAAAAGAGTGCTAAATTTTTAATTCTAGGAAAAGGAATAAAAAAAAATCAAAATTTATTAAAATTAATTAAAGACAGAAATTTAGAAAAAGATGTTATTCTTCTAGAACCAAAATCAATTGATATAAATAATATTTATCAAATTTTAGACATTTTTTGTTTGACTTCATGTGATTCTGAAGGTTTTCCAAATGTTCTTGTTGAAAGTATTTTAAATCACACTTTAACTGTGACCACAGATGTTGGAGACTCAAAAAAAATAGTTAATAATAATCAACTTATAGTGCCTACGAGAAAACCAAGAAAAATTGCTGCTAAATTATTAAAAATTATTAACCTTAATAAAAGAGAAAAAAATGAATTATTAAAAAAATTAAAAAAAAATTTAACAAGCTTTAGCATAGAAAAAATTACTAATAAATATTTGAAAATTTATCAAAATGTAATTTTTAAAACAAATGGTAGTGAAATTAAAAAAATAGGGTTAGTACCCTTGTCTGAAGATTTAAATTCACCAGGAGATAGAAGAAGATTTGCATATTATTTAAAGAATAAAAAAATTCCTTTTAAAATTTTAAAGAACATAAAAAGTCAGAAAATCGTATTTTTAACTCAACAAGCAGATATTACCGAGTGGTTAAACGAAAAATATTCTTATATTATTTACGATCTTACAGACTCTTATTTAAGTATTAGCAAAATGAATATTAAAGGATGGCTAAGAAGTCTTGCAAAATACTTTTTTGGACAACATAAGAAATTATATTTTAATTATTGGAGTTTATTAGGAAAAATGTGCAAAAGAGCCAATCTAGTAATTTGCTCTACAATAGAACAAAAAAAATTAATTGAAAAATACAATAAAAATGTTGAAGTTATTTTAGATCTGAAAGATGAAACTGTTAAATCTTACTCTAAAAAAAATTATAATAAATCTAACGATAGTTTTCAAATCGTTTGGGAGGGTTTACCACAAAACGCATATTTATTAAAAATAGTTTCACCAGTGCTTAGAAAATTATCAGAAAAATATAAAATAAAAATTAATATAATTACTGATTTAAAGTATAAAGGATACCTTAACAAGTTATATAATATAGAAACTTATAAGCAAATTAATAAAATATTTAAAAATAAAAAAATTTTTAAATTACATAAATTGAGTTTAAAAAATTATTATAAGATAATCTTAAATTCAGATATTGCAATTATACCTACAGATTTAAATGATAATTTTATAGCAGGAAAACCTGAAAATAAGCTTTTACTTTTTTGGAGAATGGGGCTTCCAGTAATAACAAGTGCCTCTAATGCTTACCGTAGAACTATGAAAAATGTTAATCTTAAAAATTATTGTTTTGATGATGATGACTGGTACTCCCAAATTGAAGAGTTAATATTAGATAAAAAAAAAAGAATGGAGATTGGTCGGATAGGCAAAAAGTATGCTGATAATAATTATAGTAATGAAAAAATTATGAAAAAATGGGATCATGTTTATGGAAAAGTTTTAAATGAATTAGAAAATTTTAATCAAGCCTGATATTATTAACTTCATTTTTTTTTAAACTATCATAAATTTTATTTAAATATTTAACAATTATTTTTGGTGTAATATTAAGTATTAAAAGTAATAAAAACTTAAATTTAAAAATCAAAAATTTGTGATTTAAAAGAATGTCATATATTAATCTCCAATTATATTTTCTTGGACCATTTGTTCTAATGCTATACCAGCAAATATTAAATATTATATTTCCTTTATAATTATCAATTTCTTTATTATCACATTTCTTTTCTATCATGTTTAATTTTTTAAGAACCTCAATTCTTTTTAAGTGTCTATTTAGGTTATCAAAAATTTTTTTGCCAATATTCTTATTATGTTCTCTAAATAAACATACCGGCTTACTATCAAAATAAAAATTAAAACTTAAAGCAAAACACAAAAATATTGACTCGGTTTCAATGAATATTTCTTCAAGCATAGGATATTTTATTAGACATTCTTTTTTTATTAATGCTGAATTAATGTTTATATGACCAAGTAATAAATTTTCACTTAGTTGTATTTTTAAAGCTTCTCCGTTAATCCGCACTACATTAGCAATATATTCATTATTAGTAATAATATTTTGTGTTATTGATGGACCATATACAACACCATACGAATTATCTAAATTATTAAAAATTTTGATTTGATTTAATAATTTATCTTGAATTAACATGTCATCAGCCATTAAAAAATTGATGTATTTGCTTTTTGCAATTGAAACTGAATAGTTGAGTCTTTTAGTTACCTGAAGATTTTCATCATAATCTAAAAAAACTATTCTATCATCATTTAAATATTTTCTTATTATATTTTTTGATCCATCTGAGGATCCATTATCAATTATTATAAATTCAAAATTTTTTAGAGATTGATTTAAAACACTTTGAATAGAACTTTCTAAAAAGTTTTCTTGATTATAATTAATTAATATGACAGTAATTTCAGGATTTGTTATTAAAGATTTTTCCAATATTGTTTCCATTGTAAGTAAATTAAAGTAGCCCAAATAATA
>MDTA01019899.1_pt1 | contig 18400 bp, 24 predicted proteins | sample 811151 | NCBI WGS metagenome assembly MDTA01 (sample SAMN05326648, study PRJNA326480) | marine metagenome | isolation source: seawater | place: Indian Ocean: South | collected 2010
CTTTAGTACAAATGCGGCAGGTCAGGCGGCTTATGGTATGCCTGTTGCTATTGCAGATGATATGGCGGCTGATATTAATGCGGCGGCAATATCTAATATTGAAGCGGATGTAAGTTCAGGTAATCTTGTAATTAGAGAATTAACTGGTGGGTCTATCACTATTGTTAATACATCGGCAGATGCAAATGGTAATAACTTTGCTGGTATGAATTCATGTTCATCACTTAATACAACATATGCAGGTAGTACAAACGTTTTTGTTTTACAATTACAAAGAGCCGATGGTGGTGAAATAATAATTCAAGATGTACAAGGTTCTGCTACAAATGACTATGGATTAATATCTGGTCACACTGGTTCTTATGCTATAGGACTAGGTGTAGAACAAGGTGTACGTAAAGCAGGTACAGTAGTTGTTCAAAATATAGCGGCTCGTAATGCTTTGGCATCTAGATTACCAGGAGATAGTGCATACATCTTAGACACAGGTGAAGGTGAATGGGGTATGCATGTATGGGATGGAAATCAATGGAATGTTATGGCTACACAAGATAGTGCATCAGTAGATGCTAACTCTATTTCACATACATATAACTTACCAAGTTCAGCATTCGGAACTACAGAAACAGTAACAATGGGTCGTATATCTGATAACTCAAGAGTAGTTAGTGTTTTAGTTGAAGTTATAACTCCACTTAGTGGATATTCAGGAGGTGTCCCTGCATTAGAAGTAGGTACAACGGCTGACCCTGATAGATTTATGACAGAAGACCAAAATGATGTTGAATCAGCTGGTTCGTATACTACAACACCAGACTTTCATTATGCAGGTGCAACTGAATTAGAAATTAAATGTTCGTTATCACATTTAAATGCAACTGGTGGTGAAGTTAAAGTTACTGTAACATACGTATAAACTACGTACAAAATCACAATATATTAACTGATAAATATTCATGTAAAAGTTTACCGGGTTTCTAGCCTGATGTTCTTAATCTTTTACTTCATTGACTGACGTTTCTTCCGGTCACACATTCACTAAAATTGAGAAAAATATAGATGGGCATATTGTATATTCAATATTTTATGTCTTAACCTTAATAGCTATTAATTCTTAAGGAGAAACGAAAATGGCTGACATTAAAAACTTTGGTATCAGAGGTGTTGGTGCTGACGTACAATTTGGCAAGTCAGGCGGTCGTGTAGTATATGATTCAGGTAACTCCCTGTTCAAAATCACTACAGACGGTACTACACTTGGCACAATGAGTGCGGCAACTCCTACTGACGATACTCACGTAACAACGAAAGGTTACGTTGATTCTGTGGCTTCAGGTCTTGATGTTAAGGATTCCGTTAGAGTAGCATCTACGGCAGACGTTAACACTTCAACACCTCCAGCGGCAATCGATGGCGTAACACTTTCAGCAGGCGACCGTATCCTTCTTAAAGACCAGTCAACTGACACTCAGAACGGTATCTATACATATGATGCTTCTGGTCTTACAAGAGCGACAGATATGGACGCGGCTGGCGAGTTTGTTGGTGCATTCTTCTTTGTTGAAGAAGGTACTGTAAACTCAGACCAAGGTTTCGTAATGACATCAGATGGACCAATTACAGTTGGTGTATCTAGCATTGCGTTTACTAAATTCACAGGTACAGGTCAAATTACAGCCGGTGCGGCACTATCAAAATCAGGTAACACACTTCTAGTAAATGTAGATAACTCATTTATCGAAGTAAATGGATCTGACGAACTAACTATCAAAGGTACAAACACTACAGGTCAAGTACTTCAATCAGATGGTTCAGGTGGTGTATCATACGGTACAGTAGACCTTACTTCTGCAAATGCAGTTGCAGGTGCTCTAGGACTAGCAAATGGTGGTCTAGGAGTAGATGCAAGTTCGGCAGGTGGTAAAACAACTGCTCGTTCTAACTTAGGTTTAGGTTCAATGGCCGTTCAAGATGCCAACGCAGTTGCCATCACAGGCGGAACAGTTGACCTATCAGGTGGAACACTAACTCTAGCAAATGACCAATTATCAGGTGACGTTATTTCTGGTGGAACAATCGACAGTGCAGACCTACAAGGTGGTGCTGGTAAGACTATTTCTCAGTATGACATTACAATTGGTGCAACTAGATTACTAGACGTTGATGGAACATTAGACGTTGACGGTGCGGCAGGTTCCGCAATCGATAACGTTGCAATCGGTTCAACTACATCAGCCGCTGGTACATTCTCTACACTAGCATCAGGCGGTGCCGCTATCACAGGTGGTACAATAGATGGTACGGTTATAGGTGGTACAACACCTGCGGCCGGTACATTTTCTACATTAGGAGCCTCAGGTACGCTAAAAGCTGACCAAATTGATGCATACACTGGTAGTGGAGATATCACATTTGGATCAGATTTAATTGCTCCAAATCTAACAGTTGGTACAGGTACACTAACAGGTGATACAGTATCTACTGATACTATCAGCGAAAAAACAAATGGTAACGGTGTCGCAGTAGACGGCGTAACTATGCAAGATGGTAATGTAACTGCTAACGTAGGTACATTCACAACAAGTGTTATCACAACTGCTGATATCAACGGCGGTGCAATCGATGGAACTACAATCGGTGCGGCAACATCAGGTGCAGGTACATTCTCAACAATGACTACATCAGGTGCGGCAATCACTGGTGGTACTATCGCAGGTACGGCAATCGATATGACAGGTCAGACACTAACATTCGATAATGACGCTATTTCTGGCGACTCAATCGATGGTGGTACAATTTCTGATTTTGCATCAACAGGTATCGATGATAACGCAACATCAACACAGTTAACAATTACAGACTCAGACATTACAATGGCTGGGAACGCAATCGTAACTGGTAACTTAACAGTTAATGGTACATTAACTTCTGTAAACACAACAAACACTGAAATCGCTGACAACTCAATCGTTCTAAACAACGGTGAAACAGCCGCTGGCGTAACAGCCGGTACTGCTGGTTTTGAGATTGACAGAGGTACAGCCGACAATGCAACATTCCAATGGAATGAAACAGACGATGCTTTTGAACTAAAAGTAGGTACTGCATTAGCAGACTTAAAAATTGGTTCACAGGTTATGGACTCTATCTCAGTTGACACAATCAACGAGAAGACTTCAGCGGCAGGCATTACATTCGGCAACGCAGTAACAGGTTCAGATGCTACGTTCACTGGAACAATGACAGTTGACACAATAGCTGAAAACACAACTGCAGGCGGTGTAACTATTGATGGCGTTCTTGCAAAAGACGGCGTTATCACAGGTGGTTTAACACTTGGTGCTACAGATACGGCGGATCTTTCTGCTGGTACATTAACTCTAGCGAATGACCAAATCTCAGGTGACGCTATCGAAGGTGGTACAATCGGTTCTATCACAATTTCATCTCTAGTGGCTACTACAGCCGATATTGATGCTGGTACAATCGACAATGCAACAATCGGTGGTTCAACTTCTGCGGCTGGTACATTCTCTACTATGACAACTGACTCTGCGGACATTAATGGTGGCGCAATAGACGGTACGGCAATTGGTGCTAATACATCAGCGGCAGGTACTTTCTCAAGCATGACATCAGCTAGTGTGGCAGTAACAGGTGGCGCAGTAGATGGTACAGTAATCGGTGCAACAACATCGGCGGCTGGTACTTTCTCAACACTAACATCAGCAAATGCGGCAATCACAGGTGGTGCAATTTCAGGCGCAAGTCTAACTTCATCGGCTGTAGATATTGACGGTGGTGCTATTGATGGAACTACAATCGGTGCGAATACTTCGGCCGCTGGTACGTTCTCAACAATGACTACTAACAATGCGGCAGTTACAGGTGGTTCAGTAGCAGTAACAACACTTTCTGGTACTAACTTCTCAACTGCAAATGCAAGTATTACTGGTGGTTCTATATCTTCTACAGATGTAGACATGAGTGGTCAAACTCTAACATTAGACAATGACCAAATCTCAGGTGATGCCATTCATAGTGGTACAATATCTGGTTCAAATTTACAAGGTGCGGCAGGTTCTACTATCCAAGCATACGACATCACAGTAGGTGCTGGCAAAACATTAGATGTATCTTCAGGTACTCTAACACTTGCTAACGACCAACTATCTGGTGACGATATCGATGGTGGTACTTATAGTAACTTTAAATCAACAGGTATTACTGACTCTGCTACGGCAACTAAAATAACACTTGACGATACAGATGCTACATTCGGTGTAAACATCGATGCTGGTACAAACACTCTTGATGCTGGTGCAACAACTCTAGCTTCATTAAACGTTTCAGGCAATGCAGTAGTCGCCGGTGACTTAACAGTTTCAGGTTCAGTTACAACAACTTTATCAGAAACAGTAAACATCGAAGACAACACTATTGTTCTAAACTCAAATGAAACTGGTGCTCCAACACAAAATGGTGGTATCGAAATAGAACGTGGTACAGCCGATAACGCAACTGTTCTATGGAACGAAACTTCCGATGCTTTCGAAATGAAAGTAGGAACTGCGGCGGCTGATTTAACAATCAACGACTTAACAGTTAATGAAATTACACTAACTAACGCATTACCTCTAACAATGGGTGGTACGCATACTGATACATCAGCTTTTGCAGACAACTCAATCATGGTAATGTCTGGTGGTACAGGTGTAACTGAATTAGCAGTAGGTGGTAACTCTACAGTACTTAAAGTTAACGCTGGTGGTACATTAGGTTACGCTCAAGTTGATTTAACTGCGGACGTATCAGGTGCTCTTCCAATTGCTAATGGTGGTACAGGCTTAACTGCATCAGACTCAGATAACAAAGTAATGTTCTCTGACGGTTCTGCATTTGGTATGGAATTCGTACAACATGTACGTAACTCTGCTGGTGGCATTGCAATTCAAACTGTTAATGCAACTTCAGGCACAGGTGAATTCCTAGATATCACAAATGCGGCTGATAAGTTATACCTAACTGCCAAAAATGCGGCTGGCACAGGTGCAGTAGATATGTATCTACAAGGTCAAAACGGCGGTGATGTATTCATCGTAGGTCAATCAGGTGATGCTCTATTACAGGGTGAGGCTGATACAGACTTAACACTTGCAGGTGGTGATTCATCAGCAGGTGCGGCCGGTGACTTAGTACTTAAAGGTGGTAATGGCGGTGCAAACGGTGTATCAGGTCATGTTGTTATCAAAGGTGGTAACGGCGGTGCAACTGATGGTCACACTGAAATTCGTGGTGCAGACGATACTGAAATTATGGTATTCACTGAAACTGCGAGTGCGGCTGACTACTTTGAAGCAACTAACGGTACTGGTGGTGTAGAACTAGCATCAAAAGGTACAAGCACAGACGTAAACATTACATTTGCTCCACAAGGTGATGGTATCATCTTGGCGCCAAATGCATATGATATGTCAGGTGCTAATGACTATGCTTTAGCAACTAAGAAATATGTTGATGACTCAGCATCTTCTTCTGTTGACTTTGGTATACGTAGAGTATCTTTCACTGCAAATGGTTCAGCATCATTTACAGTTGGTACTGTGGCAAACGTTGCAGGTAAATCATACTACGTTTCAAAAGTAATTGCTAAAGTTACTACTGCATTCGTAGGTGCTGACGAACTTGTTGTAAGTGATGGTACAAACACACTTATGGCGGCTGATGAGGCTGATTTATCAGAAGCAGGCGTATACGTTGTTGAACTAGGTTATGAAAATGCAACTTCTGGTGGCGCAACAATTAGTGCGGCAATCCAGTCTGGTGGTGCTTCTGCATCTCCAACTACAGGTGTTGTAATCGTAACTGCGGAATACAAGCAAATATAATTAGATTAATATTCTTAATCGTGAGAGAGCCGAGAAATCGGCTCTCTTTTTTTACCTTTCCAGTTTTATTCAAAATTTGATAAATAGATTATATAAGAATTTAACTTAACGACAGAGTTTATCTCTGACTTAAACAGAACGTTGAGGGAAAAATGGCAGTAATATTAAACGCAAAAGGTACAAGCGTACCATATTTTAAAATTGGAAAAACCGGAGTTACCCTTTATCAGGGTGGCAATGACCCTCATTCAGCATTAGGTTACGCAGTTCAAACAAATGATATTTGGTTAGACACCAACGATAAAACTCTAAAATTCAGAACATCTTCAAATACATGGGATCCAATCGCTGATAATATGGGCGATTTGACAGACGTTGATTTAACAGGTCTAGCAGATGGATACTTTCTAAGATATAATTCAACTACATCAAATTGGGAACCACATGAGGTAGCAGGAGGTCTTGCTAGTGATTGGGGTTCTGTAGCAGATACAGCCTTATCGTATGATGGGTATACTGGTGATGTTTGGTCAGTAACTACTGCCACAAATACTGCTAACTTTACTGGAAACGTTTCTGTAGGTGGTAATATAGCAGTAACAGGTGATGCAACTATATCTGGTAATCTTACATTCGGTAATGCAGATACAGATACAGTGGCACTTACTGCCGATGTTGTTTCTAATATTATACCTGATGCAAATGCAACTTATAATTTAGGCTCAAGTACTAAGACTTGGAATGAAGTAAACGCAAAAGGTATAAATCTTATAAGTACAGATTCAGGCTCAAGTGCAGGACCTGTAATTGACTTAAAAAGAGATACAACAGGTGCAGATGCAAACTATATTGGTCAGATAAAATTTTCAGCGGATAATGATGCAGACCAAAATACAGTGTTTGCGAAAATGACAGGTAAAATTCTAGATGCCGAAGATGGATCAGAAGATGGTATAATAGAATTTGCACACAAAAGAAATGGTTCAAATGTTATCACTGGTAGATTTAGAAGTGATAGTTTACAATTATTAAACGATACTAATTTAATTGTTTATGGATCAGTAGATAATAGTAATAATACAGGTGCAATGTCATTACCAATAGGCACAACTGCACAAAGACCTGGCACTGCTAGTGCAGGTATGGTTCGTTTTAATTCTGAAACATCTCGATTTGAAGGATATAATGGTTCTGAATGGATCAATATTGATATCCCAGATGATTGGGGTTCTGTAACAGAAACACCTTAATCCAACAATTTATCATAAAAAGTTCACACTATATCCTCCTATACCTGACATTTTGTATTCCTTAAATGATAAATACATATGATGAACACGAAAAAGCGAGGAGAAATTAATGAATAGAAATAGTATTTGGTGGTTTGCACCAGAATATTTTAGCAGATGGAGACTATTTCCAAGAGCATTTATATCAATGTATATATACTTGCTTTGGAAAGTGGTAACGTGGTTCATGGCACTTGAAGCCCCAACAATGGAACAAGCAGGTCTTGTTTCTGTTATTGTAGGTGCAGGTGCGGCCTGGTTTGGTCTGTATGTCAATTCTAGTTCTACTAAGTTTGAACAAGTCGAAGTTAAAACAACAAGTACTGGTTCAGAGGCAAAACTAGCTGATACACGTGAAACTAAAAAGAAAACAACAAAGAAAGTAGATAACTCAAAATACGAAAACGATTATTAAGATGGAAAAAAGTAATTTCAAATATCACATTCGATTAATGATGAAAGAAGAATGGTCAAAGCACGATATCAAAGGTGTTATTACTGTTCTCAAAAAAGCTATTGCAAATATTTTTGAACCTACAGAAGATGGGACGGCAGTAGTGTATCATTTATGGAATGATTTTCATGTGTATGATTTTCGCATGAATAGGTCTGTCACTGAGGCAGAGGCAGAAGTTATCTTGAAATTACTTCAAAACTGGACTGATAAAGATTTCACTATGGAAATCACTACCAGTGAACAGTTTGATATTCCAGAAGGTGAGACTGAAATCGACTTGACTGCAAGGAACCACAATCGATGGGTTAGTGGCAAGGTAGCAGAAGGTTGGAGATATGGTCTTGTTTTCAGCGAGAAAGAAAAGACTGATCCTAGACTTAGACCTTGGCACGAATTAACAGAAAAGTTGAAAAATATGTAGTTTTTTGACTTGACTTTTAGGTATGATTATTATATTATATAAGTGTATAGGTAAATAAATATGTCCGGAACAAAAAGAGTATATGGTCTAAATGAGAAAAACTATTTCAAATTCTTTGGAATAGACGAAAAGCACGGCTTAAGTGTGCGTAGTCTTACAACACATTATAAAAAGATTTTAATAATTCTCGGTAAAGACAATTCATTTGAAGGCAGAGACAAACAGAGTTTTGCTAAAAGAGCCTTCGAAACTCTTGCGGATCCAATATCACGTGCTAGATATATCTTAGAATTACATAAAGTAGAAAATGATTTTAGAGATAGTGCAGGTCCAGAAGATATGTTATTAACAAATCAATTAAGACAACAATTAACTGACCTTGTAACAGTTGAAGATATTAATACATTTATAGAAGAATTAAAAGAACAAACACAGTTTATCAAAGACCAAATAGAAAAAAGCATTGACCAATATCAAAATTATAAAACTGCAAGTGGTTTACTAAATCGTTTCTATGAAATATCAGAAGTTCATCAACAAGCGAAAACAAAGAAAAGGGAAATTCAAGAGGGGATAACGCATGTTGTATTTAACAGATAGTTCAACAAACAGAATAAAAAAGTGGTTAGCAGATAACCCTGAGAAACACGTTAGATTACAAATGAAAACTGCTGGTTGTACAGGGTTAATGTATGAAGTAGTTCTTGATGACAAGTTTAACGTAACAGAAGATTTTGCAATTAAGTATGACGGTTTTGATGTTATAGTAGAACATAAATATTTCTACACAATAGACGGAGCAACATTAGATTATGTACAAGACCCTAAAGACTTTAGTTCTCATTTTGAATTAAAAGATAATCCAAATGAAAAAAGTAAATGTGGGTGTGGTGAGAGTTTTTCAGTATGAGTAATTTAGAAGCAGAAAAGAAAGCGGTTGATATAGCTAGAAGGTGTCAAAGAAATTGGGATCTATCTAAAACTGTACCACAAGAACATATCGACCATTTGATTTATTTGGCTACTCATGCTCCATCAAAACAAGATGAAAGTTTCTTTGATTTATATGTTGTTACAGATAGAGACAAAATAGATTATTTGTGCAAGGAACATTCTTGGGGGTTTACTGCATTCCCGGGAAAAGATTGGGTTGTTAGAAATCCTCAAATGGGCGCAAATGTTTTATTTTGTTTTAATAGAAAAATGAACGAAGTAGAAGTAAGAAATTTCGATAAATTTGGTGATGTGCGTGATCCTAATGCAACGTCAAGATGGGATAATGCATATACTTCTATAGGTATCGCAAGTGGTATAATGGCCTTTAGTGCAACTATGATGGGTTATGTCACTGGATATGGTAAGAATTTTGGATACAAAGAAAAACCTGATAGTCAGAAGGAGTGGGGCAAAGTATTAGGTGTTCCAGAAGATGAAAATCAACTTACATATTCTTTAGGTATAGGATACCCTGATGAAGACCTAAAATGGTTTAAAACAAAAGACAAAGAATATATTAGTGGTGGACCTGTAAATTGGGTTCAAAAAGAATTTCCTAGTCAATATGACTACTATCCTTTTAGCACTAGGGAGAGAACAATAAAGGTGGTACAGATATGATTTTTACAGAGAATGCGGCGGAACAAGTTCAAAAATTAATAGTTGAACAAAACGAAAGCAATGAAAGTGCATTACGTGTTTTTGTACAAGGTGGTGGATGTCATGGCTTTAGTTATGGTTTTGGTTTTGAAAAAGATATTAAAGACGATGACTCAATTTATGAAACAAATGGAGTTAAATTAGTTGTCGATAGTATGTCCATTATGTATCTAGCAGATGCTAAAGTTGATTATGTATCCAACATGCATGGTGAAAGATTTGTAATAGATAATCCAGGGGCTCAAACTACGTGTGGTTGTGGTTCGAGTTTTTCAATATAGAAAGAGGACTAACATGGCAATAAAAGAACAGGTCTATGAAATAATAGCAAAGAAGATGAAAAGAAAAGTTGAAGACTTGCATGATGAAACAAATTTAAAACAAGATTTAAACGCAGACAGTATTGATACAGTTGAAATAGTGTTTGAGGTAGAAGAATTATATAAGATTTCAGTTCCTGACGAATATGCAGAAACTATTCATACAGTTGGTGATGCTATTAAAGTGGTAGAAGACCTAGTAAACGGTTAACAAAGTTAGGAAAAACACATATGTCTAAAATTTTAAGGTGGTGGTTATTTTTTTGTATATCACTGGCGGCGATGGCTATCGCCTATTATTTCAATTTCTTTCACGAATTATATGAGAAAGATATAACCAAGATAAGTTTTGGTATAATAGCATTATATCTTGGTACAAGTTTATATTTAGGTAGACTTGCATTTAATGTCAAGAACGGAAAATCAATAGAGTCTGGTCTTGGTATAGGCTGGTTCATATCAGAAAGTATGTTAGCTTTAGGTATGATTGGTACCGTTGCAGGTTTTATCATAATGTTAGGATCAAGTTTTGAAGGTCTTGACGTAGAAAATGTTGAAAGTCTTAAACAAACACTCACAGATATGGCTATCGGTATGAGTACTGCATTATACACTACTCTTACAGGTCTAATCTTTAGTCAATTTACTAAAGTACAATTAGTTAATTTAGAAAGCAATGATTAAGGAGAGATATGATAGATATCAACAAGAAGCCAAGTTCTTCTCTCAATAAAAATAAGTACAAAAGTACTATAGGGTTTACAGACTTATTGTTTAACCTACTAGTAGGATTTGTCTACCTTTTTATTATTGCTTTCATTTTAATAAATCCAATTCAGAAAAAACAAGACGTTCCAAAGAAAGCAGAATTTATGGTAGTCATTGAATGGCCAAATAAGTTCAATGATGATATCGATTTATGGGTCAAAGCACCAGACGGAAAAACTGTTTCTTTTGTCAAAAAAGAAAATGGTATAATGAATTTAGAAAAAGATGATTTAGGTGTTGCAAATGATTCTACAGTTGATGAATATGGTCAACAAAAAATTATCTATATCAATAGAGAAGTTGTAACTATAAGAGGTATTCTTTCAGGTCAATATCAAGTGGCCGCACATGTATATTCAATGAGACCTAAGAATGGTTCAAATGCTGAAATACCTCAAGTGATAAAGTTTAAACTTATAAAGATTAACCCATATAAAGAACATATAATTTTAGAAAAATTCTATAATGTAAGAGGTCAAGTTATTACATTGGCTAACTTTTGGGTAGATAAAAATGGTAAATTTGTTAAATACAATACAATAGAAAACAACATAGTAACCCGTAGGAATAACGGTGGAGGATTATAATGTTATTTGCAGTAGAGTTATTTCCATTATTATTATCGCTTTTTATAGTTGCGGTTGTTGTTCTATGGTTTTCAATACAGAATTATAAGAATGCACCATTATTAGCATTTGTTATACCTCTAACTTTATCAGCGACAATAGTAAGTTATATCTCAGTACAATCTATATTAGGTTACCCTATTGTAAAAGATATTGAACAAGATTCTATATATCTTTCACATATAACATCCGCAGATGAAAAGCATATATATGTTTGGTTAATTGAACCTAATGCAGATAAACCAAGGTCTCTTACTATTCCAAATACAGATAATAATAAAAAGCAAATGGCTGATGCAAAACAAAAAACAGAAGCAGGCGTAAAACAAAAAATTGCTCCACACCCTAATGAAGAAAAGTTAAAAGAAAAGAGAAAAGGTGGAGGACAAACTGAAGGTGGTGAATTCATGGTTTACGATTTTCAAATAACAGGTGGTTCTCTAAAAAACTATAATCCTCAATTAGGTCTTCCTGATCCAAATCAAGAAAATCCAGGAATATCATATGAAGGTGAATTTGATACAGGTGAACCAGGACCTGTAGATAGTTCTAATACACCTACACCATCAACAAATATTCCAGGTACTCCTATATCACAAGGAACTGTAGAATACGAAGACTTGCCTTCATTAACTCCTGACCCATCTACTAATTAACGTGTTGACAACATAGTTGAATCATGTTATTATTAATCTTACACTTATGAGAAGAAACAAACCTATCAATAAAGGAAGACAAATGTACCTAGACAATTTACCGAAACGTACTAAGGAAGAATTAAAGAAAGAATTCTATAGACTTAGAGGCATTCATAAACCTAGTTATTATGATTTAATGAACTGGATGGCCGTGTATTCAGAATTGTCTTACAGAGGTATAAAACCATAGTAATCAATAAATACGTATATGATGTTATTTTTTATTATCATATCATGTATTGCAATGGTTGGTATGGCAGGGTTTAGTATATATGCACATGAAAAATCATATAGTAAACCTTACATAGCACCTGATCCTATGGAACTAAGAGTGCAAGACTTGAAGTCTAGGATCACAAGAATGCAAAGAGAACGTAGTGGGAAAGAATTGACTATAAAACAAATTGTCACACCAACTACAGAACATGAAGACCAAACAAGAAAGGATATATCTAAGCAAGAGGAAATGTCAGATTTAAGAGCAAAGCTAATGCCAAAACCTAAGAAAAGTCTTTGGACTAAGTTTAATCAAAAACATGACGATCCTATTATGGATGAACTTGAAAAAATGAAACAAGCAGATTTAGAACTTCAAGAATCTATAAAAAATGCTTTAGGTAAAAAAAGGAGTTCTTGATTCCCTACTCATTATATGATATAATGTGTATAATCGTAAAGAAAGGGTTGTGCCTTAATACACACGCAGAGGATCATGGTAAATCCTCTATTATAAATAGTAACTAAAACAAGCCGTTTTAGCTCAGTTGGTAGAGCAGTTGATTTGTAATCATCAGGTCGGGAGTTCGAATCTCTCAAACGGCACCAGAATTGAAAAGTAAGGAAGGACTAGAAATGAAACCAGGTGATGCAATTATAGAAGCCGCCCGTAAACAAGCGGAAGGCGAAATCGCAGTTCACATTGCAAACATTAAAGTTTACCAAACTATGCCAGCTGGAATAGGTGAGCATTCTGATGTTACTGAGGCAGTAATTGAAGAACTCAATAAACTAGCGGCGGCCAACGATAGACTTGAAATGATTGAAAAATACATTGACGAGTTAAAAGCCGACGGCATTTAATCAATAGCCCATGTGGTGAAATTGGTAGACACGCAGGTTTTAGGTACCTGTTCGAAAGAGTGGGGGTTCGAGTCCCTCCATGGGCACCACTACTATCTTAACCTCTAACAAAAGGAAAAAACATGAAAAGTTTTAAATATAAACTACTGGATAACTTGCCTACATTATTTGTGGCATTAGTTGTCGCATTTGCATTTGTCATGATTTCCAATCACGCAAGAGCAGATGATATGTCCATCGATATGTTGAATAAACGTGACGATGGAGCCAAGATGGCATATTCAGTTGACGTTGCTGAAATCAACTCAGGTGATACTATTACTTGGCTACCTACTTCAAAAGGACACAATGTTCATTTTATTGCGGGTCCTGAGGGGTGGGATCTTCCAAAGAAAAGTAAGAACAACAAAGAAGTATCAATCACATTTGATACTCCTGGTATGTACTTATATCAATGCACACCACACGCATCAATGGGCATGATTGCTCTTGTAATTGTTGATGGTGATACATCAAATAAAGATGCAATCGCTAAAACAAAAATACGTGGCAAATCGAAGAAGTTACTCAAAAAATTATTAGCGGATCTCTAATATGTCTATACTACAACGCATATCAGAGAAGTTACCTGAATTCTGTTTATCTCACTGGTTATTCAGAATTCCGTTGGCTATCATTTTTATCCAACAAGGCGTGAGTAAACTACCAGTGACCATGGAGGGGGCTGAGTCTTTTGACTTGCCCTACCTCGTTTGGTGGGTTGTTGCTTATGGTGAATTAGGTGCAGGTCTTGGTTTAATTGTAGGTGGCCTGCTAAATACAGAAAAGTTATGGCCATATATCGGTGATTTACTTACACGATTTTGTGGTATAACTATTTGTTGTATAATGACCGGTGTTATATGGATTGGCGAACCTGAAAGTTTATGGGACGTTATACTTTATGACAATCTACACGTTTTCTTATGGGTAGGTGGGTTATACTTTGGACTAAGAGGAAACAGGACCTAAAAAATTGAATGGCGAGAATAGGAAGAAAAGCGATCCTGAAATGGATCATCGAAGACTACAAATCAAAGCCAATAAGATTCGTTACAGAAGTATCTGGAATGATATTCAATCTTATGGCGGCTTTAATACTAATGTGGTATTCACCAAACCCACCTATGTTTTGGGCTTACATTTTCTTCCTCCTTGCTAGTGTATTATTAATGAGTGCGGCCTTCAGTAGAAAGTCGTTTGGTTTTACGATAATGTATATCGTTTATCTAGGTATAGATGGTATAGGATTTTTAAAGACTTTAATATAGGATTATAATTATGAAGAACCCAATCACATTAACATTTATCGCAACATTTTTTGCAACTATATTATATATGGCGGCAACAAGTTAGGAGAATATTATGGAATTTTTTATATGGCACGGAATGATTGTACTAGGAATTATGCTTATTTCGTTTGGAGCAGGTTACTTTACTGCTTTAAAGCAAATACAAAAAGACAAATCCAAAGTACAAAAGTTCACACATTGGTAAGATTAGCGGGTGTGGCTCAGTGGTAGAGCATCTCGTTGCCAACGAGAGGGTCACGGGTTCGAATCCCGTCACCCGCTCCAGTAAGTTTTTTATTTCCGCACCCTTTGGAAATTATCTACAATTCAAAAATGCAATAAGTGTTACAGGAAGTTGGACAGTTGATCCAAGACCTGGTCTCTTTATGCAAATAATCAAAACATTAAGATTAGTAAGAAGTGAAGCCGGTTGGAGTTGGCGTAATAAAATAGGATTACGAAATGCAGGTATTCACGAAGGTATAAAACGAAGAAGAACTTTTGATGTTCTAAGTATTGCATCTATTCAAAAATGGGATTGGATAAACTTAGATAGTATCGTAAACGAAAATCAAAGTATTGAAGTTAATATAAGTTGTCCTAACTTAGATAAACATGAAGATGCAAGTACATTTCCTGGCTTTGATTTATTCCCCAAAACAAAAAGATATTGGTGTATATGTAAGATACCTCCTATAGCATCTAATGACTTAATAGATAGAATAGTTGATTCAGGTTATACACAAATACATGCAAGTAATACTTTACCTAGTGACAAGGGTGGATTGTCAGGTAAGATACTAGTTCCTCACACACTAAGAATAATAGAATATATAAAAACAAAGTATCCTCATGTAACAGTTATTGCTGGTGGTGGGGTTACAAAGAAATGGCATGCCGATTACTATAAGAATCGTGGAGCAGACCATATAAGTTTAGGTACTGTATGTTTTACTCCATGGAAAATAAATAGTATAATAGATTAATAGGAATATATAGTGAGACCACCAACAGAAGCCGAAGCATTATTCATGATGATAGGAATAGTTGTTGTAGCAACATTATTGATAAATGGAATCGTATATATGTTCATAGGGAGTATAGGATGAATATAAGTTATTATCAAAGACCTTTTCCATATTCTATCATTGATAATTTTTTTGATGAAGATATGTTAAGAGAGGTAACAAAAGCCACGTCTGAACAAGATATAGGATTAAATAAGTTTACTGATGAATTAGAAGTATCCATAAGAAAAAAATATACTCCAATCTTATTAGATATCAGAAATGAATTATTAAAAACTATGAAAGATGCATGGGATTATGAAGACCATGAAAAAGATTTTATAATATGGTCTAACAAAATGGCTCCAGATACTTCATATAAAGTACATCAAGATAGCATGTGGAAAAGACTATCTTTAGTTGTATACATAGGTAAAGATAATGCAGGTACATTATTTCATAAGTCAGAAAATGATGGTACTCCAATAGGCGAAGTAGAATGGAAACACAACCGAGGGTTTGCATTTGTACCAGGTGAAAATACTTGGCATTCATATAGAAATATACGTAATTATGCGAGAGAAACCGTATTAATTAATATGGGTGATGCAAATCATCCAGTATTTTCGGCAGAAAACAATCTAAAATATTAGTCTCAAAACTTGACAGATTCTAGAATCATGCTATTATAATTGTATGAGAGGTAAGAATATGATTAAAGAAATGAGACCAACGTGTATAAATCACGGTTGTGACTATCAAGTTGCACATAGTGGAACTAGATGGAGACCTGTATGTAGTAGATGTCACCAAGCAGGATATGGTAAAGGTACATATAGAGAAGGTGTTACTCCTTTCAGAACAGGTAAATGTTCAAATCAAACAGGATATCTTGGATTTACATGTCCAATAGACTATGATAAATCTTCATGGGTTATTGGTCATACTCAAATTGACCACGTAGATGGTAATCATTTAAACAATACTGTAGAAAATTGTCAGGAACTTTGTGATATATGTCATAAAGAAAAAGGTAAAAGAAATGGCGATTTCAAAGAACAATACAAATACAAATATAAATTGAAGAAGGTAGCTTAATGAAAAATATCGAAAGTCTTACAAGTCTTTATAAAAGAGACACAAAGGGTAAAGTTAGAATTTGGACTATTCAATATGGATATGACTCCGATGATGTAGCTGGTACTAGAACTATCGCTGGTTTAGTTGATGGTCAAAAAGTTACTAGTGAATGGAATATGTCAGTTGCAAAAAATGTAGGTAAGGCAAACGGTACTACTGCTAAAACTCAGGCAATATCTGAGGCAAAATCCAGTTGGGATCAAAAAGCAGATAAAGAATATTTTGAGAATTTAAAAGACATAGATAGCTATGAATTATTCAAGCCTATGTTAGCAAATGATTTTACAAAGACACCAGTAACAAGTGGTATTACACAACCTAAATTAGATGGTATAAGATGCTTAGTTAATTCACATGGTATGAATTCAAGAAGTGGTAAACCAATTAATAGTTGTCCTCATGTTTTTGATGTTTTGAAAAAGTTAATTGAAGATAATCCTACTATTACATTAGACGGTGAGTTATACAATCATGAACTTAAATCAGACTTTCAAAAGATTGTTTCACTTGTTAGAAAAGTAAAGTGTAGACCAGAAGAAATAGCCGAGAGTGCAGAACTAGTTGAGTATCACATTTATGATATGTTTGATAGTGCAAATCCAGATATGGTATTTATGGATAGATATATGTGGTTACAAGACAATTTGCCAGTTGGAACTAGTATAAAACTTGTAGATACTAAAATTTGTGATACTACAAAAGCAATAGATTTAATGTATGGTGAATATACAGAGGCAGGATATGAAGGTCAGATGATTAGACAAAATACTGCTTATGAATCTAAAAGAAGTAAAAATCTTTTAAAGAGAAAAGAATTCATTACAGAAGAATTTGAAGTTGTAAACGTAGAAGAAGGCAATGGTAACTGGTCAGGTTATGCAAAAAGATTTGTTCTTAAGATGCCTAATGGTACGACTTTTAGTTCAGGTATCAGAGGATCACAAGCAAAGCTAAAAGAACTTCTAAATGCAGATACTCCTAATTGGGCTACTTGCAGATATTTTGAATTATCTAACGATGGAGTTCCAAGATTTCCAGTTGTTATCGATTATGGATATGGTGAAAGGGACGATTAAAAACTTGACAGATTCAAGAATCGTGCTATATTAATTAAGTAATCAGAAAAAAGGAGCATACAAATGACACAGTTTGACAAAGAAAAATTTCATTATCACGGTGGTTATTTGACGTATCACGGCACATATGAAGGTCAGCCTACATATGATGAAGTATATGGTAAGGATAAAATTCATCCTTCACGTATTGGTATGCCAGTTGAACTTTTCATTGCTCGTTTCAAGTACGTATTTTTTCAAGGTTCTTTCAAGAACTTTCTAGCTAAAAACTTCACAGTTGAAGAATATGCTACACGATATAAGAATGGTGAATCACCATTAGATATTCTTGAGTCAAAAGGCTTTATGACTCCTCAAGCAAAAAAATTGTGTAAGCAGAACGGTTTGTCTCCTACACAACAAAACTATGAATTCTGTATCCGTCAGATGTCGGAAAAAGCAATCGCAATGTCAAAAGACGCCGCTTAACAACAACTCTCCTTGTGACTTAACTTGACCTGCTTCCGAGCGGGTCTTTTTTTATAAAAAAGATAAATACACATAGCAGTTAATTACAGGATAAAATCATGAGATTATTTGACTTATTAGAAAACGAAAATTCAAACTTGGTAGTAATATATCCAGGTCGTTTTCATCCATTTCA
>MDTA01069289.1_pt1 | contig 18396 bp, 17 predicted proteins | sample 811151 | NCBI WGS metagenome assembly MDTA01 (sample SAMN05326648, study PRJNA326480) | marine metagenome | isolation source: seawater | place: Indian Ocean: South | collected 2010
TACAGTTAGCGGGCATCAGGTTTAAAAACAGGGCAGATGCAAACTTCACCAACACTTTTGTGACAGCTTCTATAAACACAACATCAAATGAAACAGAGCTGAACATCTCGAACACTGATGGACCTATATTCTTATCTGCTATCTCCCGTGGTGTTCATCTAGCTGAAGATCAAAAGATTGTTTTTGACGGTCAGGGCGGAGTTGAGAAAACTTCGATTAGATTCCAGAACAAAGACCTGGTGCTAGCACATCTTAACGCTGGTGATCCTGTTGACGGTGGAGCAGTTCTCATAGAGCCGTCTTCTGCGGCTGGTGGTATTGCTGCTAAACTAGAGTTCAGAAATAGTTCAAATTACATTTACGCTCATGATCAATCCGCCGGACTTTATGTAACTGGATCTGGTCTTATTCAGTTAGGTGCTGAACAGTCTGCTGGAGAATCTGGGTTGATCCTAAGCGCGTCTTCACAGGAGCCAGTTGGGGGTCCAGTCCTTGTCATATCAGCGAGTGACCAATTTAATGGATCTACTAGGGAGGGTTACATCAGCGTTGGTGCAGCGCTCTCTGAGCTGCCTTCTTTATTTACTAGTAGCAGACACAGAGATGTTAGGGTGCTTCTAAGTGGATCTGCGGCATCGGCAAATACAAACACGAGGGGCGTTACTTTGGTCGGCGGAGACTTGGTCGTCTCCGGAAACACCGACTTCAAGGGAGCAGTTGATATCGGTGCACTTTCAACAAACAACCTGGTGTTAAATTCTACCACAGCCGATGAACCATACCTTAGGTTTAGAGATAATACCGTACAGTTAAACAGGAGAAATGATGGTGCTTTACTATTCAAAGATTCTGACCTCGGTGTTACCAAAACATTAAGGGACTTGGCATCACTGTCAGTTGTAGATAACACCGACGTGTTCACAATATCTCACGGTACGCCATCACATATAAAAACAACTGGATCGTTTTCCTTTGACACTAGTGATAGGTACACAACAGACGTTGGTACGGACTCCTATTTCTTTGTCAGCGGATCCATCGGGTCTAAGGATTACAGCACTCGGCCTGGAAATGGCGAAAGAGGAACAGCGGTTTTCGGTGGGGACATTCACATATCAGGGTCTTTGTTCGCGGATCAACCTACATTTTGGACTTCTCTTCACACAGCATACTCTACACCTGACACTGTTGGAATAAAGTCATTTAGTGATTTGTCTGCTGGAGCAGGAGCAGTTATAGATACTAGCAGAAGTGGTATTCCACTGCAGTTAAGAAACCCTGCTACAGCAACAGCTCCCGGAGTTAACGACAGCTCAGCAGCTGTATTGACAGTAACGGGTAGTATGGGATTTGAATACTCTGGTGGGGGTAATGCTTCAAGACTGCACATGCAATCACAAAACGCTTTTGAGTTCCATAATTCTGATGGAGAAGTTTTCAGGCTAGTCGCTGGAACAGGAGCTACAAACACTCACGCAAGATTTCCAGGTACTAACCAGCTCAGATTTTCAGACGATTCAAGATACATTTACGCGCACACTGCCGACACAATAAAAAGAATAACTGTTGCAAATACATCAGCTGGTGGTATTGTTGCTGTTAATGCTGGGGCGGGCGCAGGACATCTAGCGGTAACAGGGAGTGTGTTACCGGGGGCTGACAATTCTTATAACCTTGGCTCACCCTCGATGAGGTGGGCGAACGTTTATACCGGTGACCTCCACCTCCGAAATGAAAGAGGAAACTGGACTATCTACGAGGAACCTGATATGCTCGTGGTTGTCAACAACCTGACAGGGAAGAAATACAAGATGGGTCTTACCCCTTTGGAGGATGAAGAGTAATGGCAATTTTTACATCACATATTAGCGGCTCATCAGGGCTTACTTCTTTGACTGGCTCTTTAAGAATAATGAGCCCACACGGAACACCTCAGAACATGATATTGACTGCCTCCCATGCTTCATTTGGGCCAGCAATAGGAATAGGAACTTCTGTGGCTCCAAACTCTGCGCTAGTCATCAATGATGATTTAGGCTTAACAGATACTTCCACAACTACCAGGTTCACCATTGCAGACACAGTAGCCCAGATAAGTCTTGGTACTGACACCAATAATAGAGCTTTTTTACTTTGGGAGAACTCAAGCGGTAGATTAAGAGTTGGAACAAAAAGAACCACTCAATACTTTAACAGCTTTATCATGAAAGACGGTAGGGTTGCCATAGGAGAAGACAGCGGCAGCAGTGATCCTGACTCAACGATAGATTTGCATGTTAAAGGCGTAAACAAGACACTTCTAATTGGGCCAACTGATGGAAGTCCGTTAGAGCGCTCAATCCTCTCCCTCGGCGATACGAAAACTAAAATTTATCACGATACCTTTATGGGTGGTCAGATGGTATTGCAGTCGACAAGCTCTATTGTTCTTGTTGGTGATCGTGGAAGTGGAGACGAATTTGCTTATCTCAAAGGTAGAAATGCAGCTGTAGCAGAGGTGCCTGTAGGTGGAGAAGATGTACGAGTTGAAGCTCCGGGTGGTTTACAAATTGACTCCAATCTAAACTTGACTGGTTCATTTTATTTAAAGGACGATTCCAGCACAAATGAAAAAATAATAGTTTCTGGATCAGGTCATAGCGTGGTGTCATTCGGCCCAAATGACAATAGAGCGCAGGTAAAAGTAGACAGACAAGACGGCCAGGCAACGATACAGATTAGAAGAGTTGACAGCGGCATTAGTGCGAACAACGTTTTGGGTCGGATAGGGATATTTGGTACTGAGGAAGGTGGCGCCACCGGCAAGGTCGGTGGAGGAAGTTATATCCAGTCAAAAGCGGAAGTAAACTTTACGGACACCGAAGGTCAAACGTCTTTGGAGTTTTATAATACTAAAAATGGTGACACTGCGCCAAGCTTGGCGGGGTTCTTTAGGGGCCTGCACAGCAACAGGCTTGTCGTCAACGATATAGAGGTACAAGGCGGAAAGATATACAACTCTTCACCAGCAGAGGTAATTTCATTCGACGGTGTTAATGTTGACGTGGCTGGAAATATTAAAGTTGGTGGAGACATCATCGAAAATTCAGAGGGAACAACTACAATTACGATGGACTCGAATGAGGGTGTAACGGTAGCTGGGGACCTTAGCGTTAGTGGCAATAAGTTCTTCATGCTTGGCTCAAACCCTCCCACTATTAATATAGGTGACTCTGCTGCTGAAGACTTGTTGATACATTTCCAGGGCGAAAGTAACAGCCACTACATCGGTCAAGATAATACCGACGGCGAACTGCACATAGGAAATGGTTTCAGTGCTGGAACTGGTACAGCCATAAAGATTAATAGTTTAGCGTTGACTAGTTCTCTACCTATGGAGGTAGGAGATGGGTTATTTTTTGGAGCAACCACCAATCAGGGTATAATGAACTCTCCTGGAGTTAAACTCAACAATTCTACCGGTACCAGCTCCGCGTCGAATCGGTATATTAAGCTAGCAGAATTCCCAGCAGGACCAACCTTAGGAAGCGCAGATACTCTGGTCACGAACCTTATCGTTACAGTAACTGGTCGGGAATACTTGTCATCGTATTCCCAAGACATGTCGTTGTTGGTCAATGTCAGGTATTCATACAACTCGAGTTCGCCTTATTACTATGCTAACGGGACTTCAGTTTCTGTCACTCCTCTTGGCAACGATTTTGCTGAAATGGGTGATGTATTCTATCCGTGTGAGCAATTGTACTTAACAATGAGACCGGGTGGTAACCCAGAGTTGTGGCTGGAGTCTAGCACCACAGGTAATGCATCAAGATATATGCATAGATACGCGACCGTTTTTGTAACTCACTTGGGCGGGTCCGGTAACGCATCGACAACTTACACAAACGCAGCTCTACAGATTATGAGTAACGGGCTGTCTGAATGGATAACTGACGATCCTAAATCAGGCTATGAAGTAGTTTATGCGCACTACTCAGACGCGTATGCTGGACCCGGAGCGATACTTGAGGAGGTACAAATTACCGGGGTAACTAGTCATGATGTGACCAATTCCCAGTCGTATATAACGACATCTGCTGGCAACTTTTGGGAAGCCACGTTCCAAGCTCCAAGATCTGGTGCTGTACATATCACTGTACAGTTTATGGCCAAGTACATGGCGAACGACGTCTACTTGGCGCTGGGTCTGACAGATGAGGGTGGAACGTTATTCACGGATACTCGCATGAGACTGGTCGGCGGATCCAAATATGCTGTAGCCGATTATGACTATGAAACAATACAGTATACATTTAGACTTGATGGCCTCACTCCTGGCGAATCAACGACAGTTCGACCGGTAGTAGACGGTGCCGCGGCACCATCAGGTACAACAGGCGCCTACACTACCGGTGAAATTGTAATAGCAACTGGCGGTGTCCCAGGTTCGAGTAGTGCCTGGGCAAATGCGCAAGGTCGTATAATTGTTCAAGCAGCTTATGAAACGCATGGGTATACTTCAATTAGTTAATTCTTGGTAGCTAATAGACTGAATATAAGATTATAGTTTAAATTATAGATAGATTGATAGTATTTAGATTATTAAAGATTAACTGATTACTGTTGCCGGGATCCTGAATACAGAAATATATTACTAGTCTTCTCAGAGCTTGTACACGAAAAAAGCTAAAAAAACTCCACGTATACATTCAGCACAAGCACTTTAATATAGTGATAACACCTAAGTGAGGTTATTTCTATGTTTAACAATAATCCTTTTGACCTGACAGACTCTGGTGCCTTAGGCCCAGCTTTAGGACTTAAGTACACAGATGTTGTAATAGTTTCAGACTTCTTTGTTCAGCACTATGTAGGAGGAGCTGAGCTTACCACAGATGCACTAGTGCAATCAGCTAAAGATATTCATATCTCGACCATACAATCAAAAGACGTCAGTATGGCAATGCTAAAGCAGGGACAAGAAGCACACTGGGTATTTTGTAATACTTCTCAATTAAGCCCTAACCTGATCCCAACCATCATGGCAAATCTCAGCTACTCAATTGTAGAATACGACTACAAGTTTTGTAAGTACAGAAGTATAGAAAAATGTAAAGAGGCTGAAGGCGTCGATTGTGGTTGTCAGAATGAACTTCATGGAAAAATGATATCAGCTTTCTTTCATGGAGCAAAATCTATTTGGTGGATGAGCGAAGCTCAAGAAAAAAGATACACCGATAGATTTCCGTTTTTAGAGCAAAACGATAGAGTGGTACTGAGCAGCGTTTTTGATGATCAGTTTTTCTATAATATCAAGCAACTAAATGAGAAGTACAAAGACTCTGAGAGAAAGGGCTGGATAGTACTTGGTTCAGAAAGCTGGATCAAAGGTGCCCAAGCCGCAGAGGAATGGTGTAAGGATAATGGTAAGGAGTACGAGGTCGTCTGGGGACTCAAGTATGAAGAGCTGTTAGAAAAGCTGGCTCAAGCAGAAGGGTTTGTTTATCTTCCCTTGGGTGGCGATACGTGCCCAAGAATGGTCATAGAAGCAAAGTTGCTCGGCTGCCAATTGGAACTGAATGATAACGTCCAACATGCCAAAGAAGAGTGGTTCACAGGTCCTGAGATAGATATGCTCTCGTACCTGTATGGTGCTAGAGAAAGATTCTGGCGTGCAATAAAAGCAATCGCAAATTATAGTCCGAAACTAAGCGGTTATACGACAGTAAGAAACGCTACCAAGATGGAATATCCTTGGCAAGCTACAGTATCATCGATGATCGATTTTTGTGATGAAGTAGTTGTGGTAGACGGTGGGTCGACTGACGGCACCTGGGAAGAGTTACAGTCAATGGCTAGTCTACAGGGCGATGGGCGTTTAAAGATATACCAACATAGCGTACCAGATGACCACCCATCCTTTGCTTACGAGACTGATGGAAAGCTCAAAGCAACTGCTCGTTCACATTGTACAGGAGACTTTTGCTGGCAAATGGATGCAGATGAAGTTGTCCATGAAAACGACTATCCCAAAATAAAAGCAATGCTTAGGTCTTTCCCAACTGCATCTGACATTATGTCTTTACCAGTTATAGAATACTGGGGCGGAGACAAGAAGGTAAGAATGGATATCAATCCCTGGAAGTGGAGGTTGAGCAGAAACTCTGAGCATGTGACCCAAGGTATTCCTTTTGAATTACGTAGATGGGATAAGGATGGCAACATATATGCTGCTCCCGGTACTGATACGTGTGACTATATTCATTCCGTCACTGGAGAGCGGTTGCCACACGTTGGGTTTTACACTGAGGAAGTACATAATGTTAGATTAGCCGCGTTGTCTGGGAATGAGGAAGCTTTGAAGTTATACCAAGGCTGGTTTCAAAATGCCATTGACCAGCTCCCTAGCGTGCACCACTACTCTTGGCACAACATATCACGAAAGATAAGACAGTATAAAATGCATTGGGCTTCATTTTGGAAGAGTCAGTATCGTCACGATTCTGAGGACACTGCCGAAAACAATGTAATGTTTGATAAGCCCTGGTCAGAGGTAACTGATGATGATATCGAAGAGCTAAGCGTAAAGCTAGCGGAAGAAATGGGAGGGTGGATATTTCATACCAAGGTTGATTTTTCCGTAAATGTCCCTCACCTTGAGATAAATCACTCTCATCCTGCAAAATTTCAAAACCTAAAAAGAGAACAATGAAAAAAGTTTCTATCGTAATACCAGTCCACAATTGTCAAAGCACAATTAGAAGATCCTTAATGTCGATCCATAATCAAACTTTTAGAGACTTTGAAGTTATTCTGGTTGATAATAACTCCACGGATGACACAATGAAAATTGTGAATGAGTTCATAAATGACATGGAAATTAAAGTCTTTAAGTGCTTACAGAAAGGAATTGTTCCTACTCTTAATACTGGGATTAAGCATGCAACCGGTGAGTACATAGCTAGACAAGATGGAGATGATTTTTGGTACGAGGACAAGCTAGAAAAGCAAGTCAACTTTCTAGAAAGTAATCCCGAAATAGGAATCGTAGGTACCCAGATTCAGCTGCTAGACAGTGAAGGTCAGATACAAAAGCAGGGCACTATGGGAATTGAAATAAAGTACCCATTAGTAGATAACGAAATAAGATATATGATGATTCATGGCGAGAACCCGTTATGTCATCCCTCTGTTTTAATTAGAGCAAAGTTATTTGAGTTGGTAGGTGGTTACGAGAAAGTGTTTCCAAAAGCAGAGGATTTGCATCTGTGGCTTAAGTTCTTCCCCCACACTAAATTCGCAAATCTACCAGAAGTTCTAGTAGACTACACCCAAACGTTCAGTCCGGATTACGATGCCAGAGTCCCGCTATTATTAAGCGACATGTATTTCTCATTGTACAAAACAGCAGGCCTAATTGAAGGCGAAAAAGAAAAAAGAGTTTGGGACTGGCAACGTGACCCTAACTTTCATGGCAACATTGGAGGTAGATAGGCATGCCAAATAGGATGAAGATAGTTGTTCCCACATATAATACTGAAGGCTGGATAGCAAGATGCCTCTTTTCAATTTATAATCAGACATTTAGAAATTGGGAATGTATTATCATTAATGATGCTTCTACAGACAGAACAGGTCAAGTAATTGATTCGTTGGATTTCGTGAAATCAGATCCAAGATTCAAGGTACAACATAACAAGCAAAATGTCAAAGCTCTTAAGAACATAGTTGACGGCTTTGTTACTCTGGGGTGCAAAGAAGATCCTGATTGTATAATGATGGTTGTCGATGGAGACGACTTTTTGTTTTCTGAAGCGTCTTTAGAAATTATTAATCAGGCCTATAGTAACATACCACAACTGCTTTTAACTTACGGAAACTGGATAGGCTACCCTGATGGGACAAGAAGTAACTGTAGAGCCTACCCAAAGGAAGTAGTCGAAAACTACGATTATAGACAGGATTTGTTTTATGCTTCTCACTTGCGGACTTTCAAGAGTAAGCTTTGGTATGCTATAAAGGATGAAGACCTTAGAGACGAGTCTGGTGATTACTTCACCGCAGGTTGGGATTTCGCGTTCATGGTACCAATGATGGAGATGGCTCAAGAAAGAATTCTTTTTATTGATCAAGTTCTGTATTGTTATAATAGGTTTAATCCAATCTCAGATTTTCGAGTACATTCGAATAAGCAACAAGGCGCTGTTGCCGTGACCAAAAAGAGAAGTAAATATAAGAGGTTAGACGTCTAATGCAAGAAGATAGCTTGGGAAAAGAGCTCATACGTTTGTTAAAAGAAACAAGAGGTGCAGGATGCCACCTCATCGCCGCAAATATAAACCAGCACAAGACATGGTTGAACTCTATAGACCGCACCGACGATAAGCAGTTTATAGCACAATTCGATAGATCTAAGTCTCCTGCTACCCCTGAAGTCTTAATAGTCGTTCCGGTGAAAAAAAGAAAGCATCACCTCCATAAACTGATCGAATGCCTCAAACCGCAACTAGAAAAAGCTGTACCCCGAGTAGCTATAGTTGTGTCTGAGTTTTCAGATGAACCGGAGCACAATAAGTTTTGCGATTCTAATGGAATAAATTATTGCTTTCATAAGTCGAAAGTATTTAATAAATCCTGTGCAATGAACCAAGCTGTTAGCTTGTATCCCGGTATCCCCAACAACATTCTGTTTCATGATGTTGATATAGTAATGGATCCCAACTGGCTAGAAGACGTTTTAAAGACAGCAGATAAACTAAGGAAGAATAAAGGTCACTCTTGGATTTGCCAAACTATAAAAGACAGAAAAGTCGAGTATGTTAACAAAAGTAATTCCCAAAGCGTGTTTTCAGGAGCCGCAAAGTTAAAAGATTTACCAAAAATGTCTCATGATGTAAACCGGTTTTGGTTTGAGGGCAGGTACCCTCCGGGTGGTTCTATTATGGTACCTGTCGAATTGTTTAGCACAGTAAGCGGGTATGACTCTCACCTTTACTGGGGGTATTCTCCAGAGGACATTGCGTTTCTGGAAAACTGTATGTTCGCAGCCGGAACTTCTGTGGTGGATGTTATAGAAACAGATGCTAGATCTTACCATTTGTTTCACGATATTACTGAAAAGTCAAATGCCAGTTATGAGTTTATGGTCAGCTATGGGAAGCTGTTGCGTTCAGATATCTATCTTAGGCTTTGCTCCATTTTAATGAAATCCAATGTTGGCTTTATTGGAAGCATTTATGACAAGTGCGGAAAGCATGGCGTCGTCAAACAAATTGCTTTTTATCCTTGCTTAAGAGCAAAACACGACGAACCCTTTTATTTGGCTAAAAATTCGTGGACTCATATGCCTGATAAGCTCAAGAACGAATTAGACAAATTTAACAAGAATACGCTACGTATCGCATCATTTCTACATCCTAACTGGGAGTCAAACATTTTTATAAGCTTTGATGAATTTATTGACAATGTTAAAGGGTAGGGAAAACAATGAGTAAGATAAGATTGGTCATTCTAGATATCGATGGAATAATGACGGACGGCAGGAAATATTACGGTCTTGACGGAATGCCATTCGCAAAAACATATTGCGATAAAGACTTCACTGCGATTAAGAGAATCAGGGGTTCTGGCGTTAACGTTTGTTTCTTATCTGGTGATGAAAAGGTTAACAAGGAAATGGCAAAAAATAGAAACATCGATTTCTATTCTGCGAGAGGAAAAGACAAAGCAGATTTTTTGCCTGAATTAAGCAAAAGGTACAATGTTGAATCCAGCGAGATGATTTATGTTGGGGATGACTTGTTTGATCTTAGCATAATGAAGTTGGTGGGCTTAGCGTTTTGTCCAAATGATGCTCCAAAAATTGTCAGAGATTTTTGCGGAAATAATGTTATCAACAGACCAGGTGGACATAACGTGATTGCAGAAATGGTCGACAGGCTTATCGAAGACGGTGTGTTAAATGATTGCACTATGAAAGATATAGAGAACTTAGATAAGAATGAAAGATTTTAAAGTATCAATCTATGGTAACTTAATTCTAGATAGCATTGTTGAGATACCAGATTTTCCAGTGGAAGGAGTTGCTTCCCGCTCTACTCATATAAAGACTAGTCTTGGTGCGTGTGCAAATGTTGCAAGAGCTTACAATACTCTTACTGGGACTAAGCCTCTTGTAGTGTCCAGAGTTAGTAGCCAGTCAAGAAGCGACTTTACGAAAAGACTTTCGAAATATTCTAATTGTCATCTTTATGTTACAGACAAAGAATCTTCATCTTCGGCAATTATTTTAGATTGCAAGGCAAACTCTACTAGAACAGGGATCGTAAGCTGGGGGTCTTGTGTTGAGATGGATAATTTTTTTGACGACGGAAGCGATTGGAAGCACTTTTGCTATCTTGACAAAATAACAAACCTCGATGATAAAACATTGTCTGATATGACCGGTGTAAAGACAGCTGACTTAACAAGCTTCGATTATTGTGATAAAGAAAGATCTCGAGTGATGGATTGCTTGAGCGAGATAGACTATTTAATCACATCAAGAGAAGAAGCTGCGTACTTGGTTAATATGCAGGACATCAAAGACATTGTGAAAAAATTAGGCAAAAAGTGCAAAAAGGGAGTGATCATTCATGACCCTCGTGGAAGTTATTTTTCAGATGGTAGAGATGTGAAGCGTGTAGAAGCTAATCATGACACGTTAGACAACGTATCTGTTTTAGGGGCAGGTGACATTTTTGCCGCGGCGTTTATTGCTACGTATGACGACAGCTTAACTGTGGGAGATTGCCTATTAAAATCTCATAACAAGACCTACAACATTCTAAAAGGAAATTAACGATGGAAAAGAAGTACAACTTACTGATCCCCATGGCTGGGAGAGGACAAAGGTTTGTCGACGCCGGTTATACTGTTCCGAAGCAGTTGATCCATATCAAAGAAAAACAGCTTATTGATATATCGCTTGGTAGTGTCGACATATCTGAGTGCAATTTAATATTCGTGGTTCGAGACGATCAGGTCTACAATTTAAGGATTGATGAAATATTGAAGAGCAAATTTGGCGATGACATATCTATCGTTACAACAGATGGATTAACTGAGGGCTCTGTCTGTAGCTGTCTGCTTGCTCGTGAGTATATTGATAATGAATTACCGCTCATCATTCATACCTTAGATATCCAGTTTTTTCCAGTCTTTCAACCATCGTCATTAGAGAGTGCAGACGCAGATGGACTGCTGTTAACGTTTAAATCTAACTCATCAAATTACTCTTATGTAGCGACGGATAAAGATGGAGTTGCCACAAAGACGGCTGAGAAGAAAGTTATAAGCCCTAACGCATGTGTAGGTATCTATTGTTTTAGGAAAGGCTCTGATTTTTGTAAGTTTGCAGATGAGATGATTCAAAAAGATATCAGAACAAATAACGAATTCTATATTTCGCCGTTGTACAACTTGTTGATTGAATCAGGACTAAAGATAAGAACTTCTTCTGTAGAAAAAATGCATGTCTTTGGCACACCAAGAGAATTTGATTTCTATAAGAACAATGTCATAAACAAATTTGGGGACAAGCCCATCGCCCTCTGCGCTGATCATTCAGGGTTTGAGTCCAAAGAGGTATTTAAGCTGGCTCTAGATGATTTGGGGATTGAGTACATCGACTTTGGCACAAAGTTAAAAATAGACTGCGATTACACCGACTTTATTTCTCAAGCTGTGGACGCCATGAGAGACAAATCATGCGATCATGCAATAGCATTTTGCAGAACGGGCCAAGGTGTCAATATGTGTGCCAATAAATTTGACAAAGTAAGATCTGCTTTGGTATACGACATATTTTCTGCTGAAATGTCAGTTAGGCATAACTGCGCTAACTTTTTCTCGATACCCGCTAGAGTGTTCCAAACAAAAGAGCAAGCGCTAGAAATCTTAAAGGCGCTTTCAGAAAATACGTTTGACGGCGGTCGGCACCAGATAAGAGTACAGGAGTTAATGAAATGAGTGATATTAAGAGAGGGTTTGAAGGGCTATGGAAAGAAATGATACGTTATGACACAACAGATAATCAAACGCTTTCTTACCAGCCGCGCTTTGTAAATAATGAGCTGAACTCCCGGGACTCAATTCCGACTTTAGGTGTTAAAAACGGGACTCCTGCCGCAGATAAAATCAAATTTTTAAATGCCACCGGTGCGCCTATAAATCCAACTCCTGGTTCCATCGGCACCTGTACCTACATGGTTATTCCTGGGGGCCAGTTTACAAGTGATAATAAACAAGTGCTAATACAATCTTTAGATGAGATATCTAGAGATCAAAAAATCATATTTGAGATTGGGACATCTGAACGAGGTGGTAGCACACATGAACTACTGGCAAAAAAAAGCGATTCTGATCATTTGATAAGCCTGGATTTAAGGCCGACTATGAAAGAAAAAGGAGGTATCCCTAAGGGTCCTCCAGAATTTAAGGAGGGAACCTTTCATCAGCTTAGAATGCGATCAAGCAATTCTGAAAAGGTTAAAGATAAGATACAAGAGATAACTGGGGACAGAAACAGAAAAATTGACCTTATCTTTATTGATGGAGACCATAGTGTAGAAACAGTTTTCATGGAATGGAGTTTATACGAACCAATGCTAGCAGATGACGGAGTGCTTTTGCTACATGATACGACATTTCATCCCGGACCTTATTTGCTTGTTGAAGCCATCAACAAAAAAATGTTTTCTGTGGAGGTATTTTGTGAAGGCCAGGATTACGGAATTGCAAAAATAAAAAGGCTATGATTTAATGAAGTTCATATCTCACAGAGGAAACCTAAATGGTCGTAGACCTCAGGAAGAAAACAATCCAGAATATGTTTTGAAAGCTATTAGCCTGGGATACGATGTAGAGGTTGACTTGAGAAAGCAGGGTGATAAGTTCTTTTTAGGTCATGACTATGCCCAGTACGAGATAGACAATAGTTTCTTGACTAATAACAGCTCTAATCTTTGGGTTCATGCAAAAGATTTGTGTTCTCTAAACTGGCTTATAGCTTGCGGAGTCGGACTTAATTTCTTTTGGCACGAAGAGGATTCTTTCTCTGTGACATCCAAAGGTTACATCTGGACATTCCCAAAAAAGCAGCTAACAAATATCTCAATATGTGTAATGCCAGAGTATTCTGATTATAGTATTAATGAAATCCAAAAAACGTCTGGAGTTTGCAGCGACAATATAGTGGAATACAGGAAGAGATGCCATGAAAACATTCAACATAAATGATATGAAGATGGGATGGTTTATAGGAAACTTTGAGCCCTCTGTTTTTAAGAACCCATTTTTTGAAGTCGCGCACCACTTCCATGAAGCTGGATATGTGGGACCAAAGCACTACCACAAAATAGCTCCAGAGCTAAGCTACATAATCAAAGGAAAGCTTATTGCTTCTGGAAAGACGTTGTCCACAGGAGATATGTTTTTGTATGAGCCGTACGACATCGCAGATGTGCAGTTTCTTGAAGACACTGATTTGGTTGTGGTGAAGTGGCCATCTGTGCCCACTGACAAGTACGATGTCGAAGAATCGGAAAAGATAGAATGAACAAAAAAATAGCTGTTTGCATATCTGGACAACCGAGGTTTTTGGAACTTGGTCACAAATATCTAAAGGCAAACTTTTTAGATTTAAACGATTGTGACGTGTTTATTCATTCGTGGTTTGACAAAGCTGAGCTGGAAGGATCTGGCTATGGTGGTGATTTCTTTCTAGATAAAGACTCTGACAAAAAGATCGTAGAGCTGTATTCACCTATTAGTAAAGTAATAGAGCCACAAAAAGAAGTGGGTCCAGGTTGGGGGTCTGTAAAGGCTGGTGACAGAGCAGCCACTATGATTTTTGCACAATACAGCATGCTATACTCTGCTCTTCAAGCGAATGAGCTAAAGAAAAAATATGAAGAAGAAAACAACTTCTCTTATGACATTGTTGTTAGGACAAGATTTGATACTGCGCTTTTGGAACCACTTGTTATAAGTGATGTACCGGAAAAAACTGTAGTAGCGATAGATGCAATAGATAATGACAGAAGGCTTTGCGACTGGCTTTATTATACAGACAGTAAGGCGATGGATTTTATTTGTCAATCGTATCATGAGTTGGATGAGTATAAAAAGTCTCTAAAAACATTCTGCGGTGAAGAGGTGTTGTGGGACAAAATTTTAAAGCTAGAGTACGATACTGAAAAAAAATTTCCCAAACAAAGAGGTGAAAACTTGGTTCTTATTAGACAATCTAGAGGTGGATCAAGATGTTGGAGATATCATGGCGATCTTCCAGCAATCAGTGGAGCTGTAGAATGATAACTGCAAATCTTATGGGTCGCCTCGGAAACCAGATGTTTCAAATAGCAGCAGCGTATTCTTTGGCTATCGACAATGATGACAATGCAGTTTTTCCGCTGATTCCACAAGGTACAATTCCGACAGCTGCAGAGCAGCTGTTTTATCTCAGCACAGTACTAAATAACGTTACTTACGGTTACGACTTTTCGTGGATTAAATCTGCGTATAAAGAAAATTCTTTTAGCTATTCTAGTATACCTTACCAAAAAGATATGATGATAGACGGATATTTTCAGTCTGAAAAGTACTTCGCACACAACTCTTATTTTATAAAAAAGCTTTTTTCTGCAAATGAATATATCGAATCAAGGTTAGAGAAGTATGCTAGTATTTGCACTGAAGAATTTGCGGCCATTCATGTCAGGAGAGGCGATTATGTTTCACAGTCTGATACTCATACCAACCTTGCTGAGAATGAAGGGTACTACCAAAAGGTTCTTAACAGCTTCTCTAATAAAACAAAAGTAATTTTTAGTGATGATATCCCATGGTGTGTAAACGTATTTGGGGAAGACTGCGTCTACATAGCTAATGAAAATGATGTTGTTGAAATGTTCTTGTTTTCTAAAATACCAAACAAGGCCATCGCAAACTCTTCATTCAGTTGGTGGGCTGCTTGGCTTGGAGAAGAAAATAGCAAAGAGATTATTGCTCCTGATAAATGGTTCGGCCCTAAAAACTCTCACTTAGATACTTCTGATATAATACCCGTAAGGTGGACAAAGCTATGATAAAGCACATTGATTCAATTGTCAATTCCCATAAAGGAAAACCCGGCTACGTTATCGGTCTAGGGCCAAGCCTAAAAAATGACTTGACATTTCTGGAGAATATTGATAGAGAAAGTAATTGTGTCATATCATGTAACAACGTGGATATTATGACCAACATCATACCCCATTACTGGATGATAGCAAATAATTTACCAGAATTCAGGGTGCATAATAACAGCGATAGGTTTAACAAGATTAAAGAGTCGTGCCTTGTTTATTGCTACAGAGCTGATGGATCAGACTACACATCTACCAAACCTGGAGTTTATGACAGAGATAGACTTGCAATAGAAGAAAAAATAATGAGTATTGATTTCATACCATTTCATGATTCTCTTACAATAGACAATGAGTCTGCAAAATCTTTTAACGTCCCTGAAGTTGGTACAAAGACCCTTCATGAATTATATTGTGATTGTGTTGGCGGTAACCTAATGGACCCTGTAGAGAGAGGAGCTTCATTGACAACAGTGGCGATTCACATGCTAAAAACAGCAATGATAGCAGGATGTAATCCGATTACAATCACTGGTGTTGATCTTGACTATACGAAAGGGTATGTTAATAATTCTCCATCAAAAGGTAATTTTCAGGCTTATAGCAGGAGAGAACTTGGGATGGTTTTAATGAACGGCGGGAATGAAAGAGAGAAGACTCTTAGATATCTTGATCTGATTAACGAAGACGCAAAGAGGAACGGGGTAAAGATATATTCTGCTATACCAGAAGGATATATCAACTCAGTGTTCGAATATAAGCCTATATCTCAATAGCGCACTTTATATGTATTTCTATACCACGCTGCTTACTATTTTAAAGGAGGTTTTGTTTTGATAACTTTGGTAGAAGACACGATCGATAAGGATGATGTTTCTAGTTTGATAGAGTGGTTACAAACTTTCCCTAGATTGACAAAAGGACCGTTAACTGTACAGTTTGAGAATGAGTGGTCTGAGTGGCTTGGTTGCGAAAAGTCTGTGTTCGTAAATTCAGGATCGAGTGCTAACCTCTTGATGGCAGCAGCCTTGCTAGAATCAGGAAAGTTAAAAAACAAGAAAGTCATTGTACCGGCAGTTTCTTGGGTTACCACGGTGGCCCCCTTTATGCAGTTAGGGTACGAGCCGATATTATGCGATTGTGACCCTAACGACTTAGGGCTTTCTATTTCACATCTTAAAGAGCTAGTGAAAAAACATGACCCAGGGTCCATGATATTAGTTCATGTCTTAGGCTACCCCGCAAACATGAGAGAGATTTCTGCTATTTGTAAAGACAACGATATTTTTCTTATGGAAGATTGTTGTGAGGCTCACGGAGCTACATACGGAAACAAAAAAGTTGGTACGTTTTCTGACATGTCTAGCTTTTCTTTCTATTTTGGTCACCACATGTCGACGATAGAAGGTGGTATGGTTTGTACAAATGATGAAGACCTAAATGATATTTTGCTTATGCTTCGTTCTCATGGGTGGGTTAGAGATTTAGACGAGAAAAAACAGCGCTCCTTAGTAGAGGAAAATAATGTTGATGAGTTTAACTCGTTGTATTTTTTCGTGAAGCCTGGGTACAACCTGAGGTCCACAGACTTGAACGCTTTCTTGGGTATAAGACAGTTAAAAAAATTAGATGACAGTATTTCAAAAAGGCGAGACAACTTAAAGAGGTTCGAGGAAAGGTTATCCGGCCACTTAAAACTTCAAAGCTGCCCAGAAGGAAAAGCTTCTCCTCTTGCTTTTGGGATCATACACGACAACAAAAAGCAGATTGTCGATTCTTTAGTCTCAAACGGTGTTGAGTGTCGCCCATTGATTTGTGGCTCTATGTCAAAACACCCCTTTTGGGTAGAAAAGTATGGCACAAATTTAGACGTTCCTAACGCAGAGAACGTTCATAAGAACGGAATATACGTACCATGCCATCAAAATATGTCAACACAGGATGTTGATAAGATATGTGATCTTGTTATAGCTTCGCTGGCGAAATAAAGGAGCCAAAATGAAAATCGATTTTGAAAATATAGAAGAAAAGTGTAAAGTAGCTTCTGAGTCAGAGGTGTACAAAAGCTTATGTGAAAAAGTAAACAAGTCTAAGAAGATTTTTGTTTTAGGAAATGGGGGGCTTCATTTTGTTTCTAGTCACATGGCAACAGATCTCTCAAGACTTATTCCTGATAAGTCAGTGTATTCCTTTGACAGTGTTGGATTTATAACTTCGAATGCTAATGACCACGGGTTCGAAATGCTTTTTGTAAGATGGTTAGAAACAATTGCTCTAGTGGAAGATCCTGATGACTGTCTAGTTATCGGGATGTCATGCTCTGGAAATTCTACTAATGTAATAAACGCGGTCCACTGGGCTAGAGATGCTGGGATGGCGACATTTATGATATCTGGACAAAACTCCGAAATACTGGATGAAGATATAGATGAGCTATCTTTTGATTGTGAATATTTTCATACTGTAGAGGTTGCTTCTATGATGTTGTTTTACGACTTGATACACCAGACAGATAACAAATGTCCTTCTATTAAAGGTGAAAAAGTAAGGATGAAAGACTCTTCTTTACGGGGTGGAAATGCCTGAAGAAATAAGAGAGCACTCTTTTCCAGATGAAACAAAACAGATAGGTGTAGACTTTGATGGTGTAATACACAGGAACTCTAAAGGTTTCTATGACGGCACTGTGTATGATGATCCTATTGAGGGATCTCTAGACGCCATAAAAAAACTATCTGAAAAATATACTGTTGTAGTGTTTAGTGCCAAAGCAAGAAAAGACAGAATGTTGATAAATGGAAAAACAGGTGTCCAATTAATAGAGGAATGGCTGGAAAAATACGGCTTCATGAAGTATGTGAAAGAGGTAACATCTGAAAAACCACGTGCTGTTGCTTATATTGATGATAAGGCAATAAAGTTTTTTGACTGGGAACAAGCCATGAGAGAAGTAGAACAGCTGTAGAGTGTTAACATGAAGATTTGTATTATGATACCCGCACTATCAGGTGGTACCCGGCTTCCTAACAAGAACTTAATTCTTGTTGATGGTGAGCCCATGGTTCATTATGTAATTAGAGCTGCCAAAGGTTGCGCAGAAGCATCAGACCTGTACATAAACTCCGACATACCAGAGCTAAAGTCCATAGCTGAGTATTATGACGTTGAGTGGTATGATAGAAACCCGAGAAGAGGTGGAAGCAGCTGCGATATGATTAATAAGTCAGCTAATTGTGGCGGGAAGAGA
>MDTA01136168.1_pt1 | contig 18387 bp, 17 predicted proteins | sample 811151 | NCBI WGS metagenome assembly MDTA01 (sample SAMN05326648, study PRJNA326480) | marine metagenome | isolation source: seawater | place: Indian Ocean: South | collected 2010
AACTCAAAATAAAAATGGAGGCCGTCTAGAACTTAGAATGCATTCCATTGCAGGCTCTTCATCCCTACGAGATTATAAGGGTTTTTTTACCTCCTCTAACTTTGGTTTAGATAAAGAAATCGTAAGTCAATTATGCATAGATTGTCCTGGTGGTACTTTAGATAGCAAATTTTGGTTTACTCTTATTGATTTAAAATTAGTGCAGTTATCCGGAGATCTTAAATTTCAGCTTAACTATAATTTTGATTTCATCGATTCAATAAATGCTAGCATTGAATTAGAGGACCAAAGAAATGCTGTTTTTAGAATCTCTTCTTTTATAAACGATAATCCTTCAAACAGAATTCCAGAAATATTTACTTCAATTGCCGATGAAGAATTAGTATTTTTTATTCCAACAATAGATTTAGGAAAAAATAGATTATCTAACAAATTGCAGCATCTTTTTAATTTACCAAAAGATCTAATTTTAGAAGGTAATATTAATAATCTTATTTTTGTACCATATGATTCGTTGCTATTAAAAGCTAATTTTAAAGAATTATCTTTAAAATTAGATGATTTATCTATTTCAGGGCTTGAAGGTAGTTTTAATTCTGATCAAAGTATATCCAGATTAACTATCGACACTCCTTATGTGCATATTGATTTAGATGGTCTATTTGATAGCCCCCTTACTTTCAATAATCTAAGATCTGTATTAGATGTTGAATTAATAGATAAAAAGATATCTGTTTCAAATTCCTTCTTTGAAGGAACTTATAATCAGACTCTTATTAAAGGCAATATAAATTTATTTCCTAGTCCAATTGATGATAGTGGTGATTTATCATTAAAACTCAGTGTCGGTGATTTAAATTATTTAGAAGCATTAAAACTGTTCCCAAATTTAACTTATATTCAGACAACTAAAGATTGGTTACAAAACTCAATAACCTGTGGTGCTTTGCAAGAATTTTCTTTTATTTATAGAGGTCCTCTAGACAATGAATATAATAACTCTAGCTTATCTTTTCTGTCTAAAGGCCTTTTTCAAGATTCTTGTATCACTATAAATGATACATCTATAAAAAATATAAGTCTTATTGCAAATATTAATAATTCAACTTTTCTTGGAGAGATACTAGATGGTGATTTATATGGATCTGGGGTCAAAGGAACTATTAAGACATTTAAGGATAATAATTTCTATTCGTTAGATCTCAAAGGTGATGTTAAAGGTCCTTTAACAACTTTGTTAAGTTTATCAGGTTTAAATCAAATCTTTGATACACAAGAAGAATCTGGAGAGCACTATACAAATTTTTATTTTAATAGTCCTTTAAGCTCCAAGCTAGATATTTTAGGGCAAGATTCGAGCCTTATATTAAAAACTGCAATTAAGGGAGGAAACTTTCACAACAAAGCTACAGAGTTGTATTTTTCTGACCTTTACTCGTCTATAGAGTATGACAGCTCAAATGGCGTTAAAGATGGTTTTGCTACGATCAGAATAAATGATATCCCAGTTAAATTTGATATCAAAAAAGCAATAGCAAAAGGTAACAACTCGTTTAGCACTCTGTTGGTTTCTGAAGATTTTTTCTCGCCAACTAAGTTGTTAACTTCTTTTAATGCCAAAAACAATGTTCGTGGTTCTTCAAAATTTAAAGTAAAGCTTTCCTTTTCATCTTTTATTAAAGGACAGTCTTTTATTGATCCTGAAATTGAAGTTTTATCCAATCTAAAAGGTATTGAGATTAATTTACCTGAACCATTTGCAAAATCAAAAGATTCTCAAATTAATTTCAGGTTAGCTTTTACATTACCTTTAAAAAAACCACCCTTGTTAAGCTTTAAATACGGGGATCTATTTAGAGGAAAATTTGAGTTCTTGAATAACACAACTCAAGGATTTGTTATTGCTGGAAAGAAAAAGCAAAGCATTTCTATTGAAGATGAGAGGGTTTTGTTAGTAGGAGAGCTACAAAAATTAGACTTAGGATCTTTAATTTCTTCAGGAGTGTTTCAAGAAGAAGGTATAGGTAATTTTTTTATAAAAGATTTGTTTGTTCAAGAAACAAATCTTTCTAATTTGAGCTTATTAGAGACTCAATATAAATCTTTTAGAACAAAAGAAGGTATTGAATATAAATTTATAAATAAGGATTTAACTGGAATACTTTTGGTACCAGAAGATAGTAATAGAAATTTATTTTTTAAATTTGATTTCATAAATATTAATCAATCTGCAGATGGGTCCAAAGACAACTTTCTTTCTTTATACAATAGTGTTAACACTGAATTTGATTTTAGTACAAAGGAAATTTTCTTAAATGGCAGGAATTATGGAAACTGGGAATTCTCAATTTTACCCGAAAGTAACAGGCTGACTCTTTACAATATCAAAGGAGTTTATGGAAAATGGGGTCTTAGAAATAATATGGAAGACAAATCTTCCCTTGAGATTCGTAAGAGTCCTATTGGATGGACTTCCAGTCTAAAGACAAATATTTATTCTGGATCCCCTGAAAAAGCTATGTTGCAAATAGGCATTAAACCAAATTTTGAATTAGATCTAATAAGTTTAGATGCTGATTTAAACTGGGACAACCTTCCCTGGTTATTTGACTTCAATGAAATTTCAGGAGAAATAACAACCAATCTTAAAGGGTTAACAATTATAAATAGTGAAGACTTAGATAGTACAAACAATATTTTAAGGTTAGTTAATATTTTCAATATAACTGACTCATTTGAAAAAGTTACTAATTTAGATTTTAGAAAGTTATATAAAAGAGGATTTACAGCTGATAGCGTTACAGGAAGATTCAAGATAAATAAAAAAAGTTTAGAGATAGAAGAGCCTGTTTTATTTAAGAGTGGCTCAAGTCAATTTTTATGGAGTGGAAAAATTTCTAGAGATCGCAAAGGAAATTTAGATCAACTTAATTTAGAAGTAATTATGACCCTACCTTTAAGGGAGTATTTACCTGCTTATGCTTTAGTCTTCGGTGGGCCTATTACAGCAGGAATTGTTTACATAGCTGGCAAAGCTTTTCAAAAAAATCTAGATAAATTAAGTTCCGGAAAGTGGACAATTAAAGGAACTGTTTCTGAACCAGAGACAGAATTTAATGGTTGGTTTGAAGAAAATACTGAAAAGTAATTTAATTTACTTTTCTTACTCTAGTTGAGCCAATGCCCGCCTCTTCTCTGTACTTAGTTACTGTCCTTCTTGCAATACTTATTAGATATTTTGTAGATAATAAGGTTCGTAGATTTTCATCACTTAAGGGCTGATCTGAGTTCTCTTCAGAAATTAATAAAGCTATGAAATTTTTTAACTCCTTAGGTGTTACGTCCTTTCCTTCTGCACTCTTATTCACTTTCCTTTGCAGCAATTTCTTAAGAGGAACTAATTTATCAGGCAATTGAATATATTTATTTTTTACAATTCTTGAAACGGTAGATTCACTAATTTTTAGAGCTTTAGCTATTTCTTTGTTGGTGATAGGCTTTCTATCAGATTTATTATTAAGATATTCACTTTGTCTAGTCAATATATATTGACCAACAAGAAAAAGAGTTTGCTGCCTTCTCTCTAGTCCCATCAAGAAAGACTTCGCTTCTATGATTTTTTCTTTGTCTGAAGATTTAATTTCAAGTTTAATTGTTTCTAAGAGTTCTTTATTCATGAAATCATCATTCAAAGTAACCTGCCAGACATTCTTTTGAGAGACGGCAATTAAATCAGGCCGTACGTATAAATTGTTGTTGGACCCAAAATTTAAGCCCTGATTAAAATTAAGTTTATCTACTTGAGTCTTAATTTCAGGACTGAGGTCTTCAGCTTTTATTTCTTTATTTATTAAAGCTTTAAGCGATTTAAGGATGTTTTGTTGCTGATCTTTCCCTATATCCAAATTAAAAACTTGAATTTCTAAAGACTCCTGAATAGTTCTGAAAGCGCAACCAGGCGGATCAAAATTTTGAATTAGATTAAGTACGGATTCTATTTTTGATTCATCTATATTGAAATTAAAATCTTCATGAACAATTCTTTTAATATCTTCGTATTCTAATTCTGGATCTAATCTCCCATTGTCTAAAATTGAATCAATTATTATTTCTCCTATTAAGATCTCATAATCCTTTAATGGTGAGATCTCTAACTGTTCCAATAATTTGTCTTGTAAATCCTTATCTTGTTCAATAGGAATTTCAATGAATTGATTACTGAAATCTGGCTTTATTTGATTTCTTAATTTATCAGAAAGAAATTCATCTCTAAAGTGTATTAATTTCTTATTATTAGAATCTTTGCAGAACTCAGCTATTAATTCATCTAAGTTTGATCTAATTTCAAAGCCACTAAGGGATAAGAGTTCAATTTGTTTTTGCAAATTTAGAGTTAGATTTAATGATAGTTTTTGTTTTTGTCTAAGAGTTTGTTTCACTTTTTATTTAAAGTCTTTGCCTAGGTATACATCTTTTACTAATGGATCTTTACTAACATCCTCAGGTTTACCTTCAGCAATTAGCTTCCCTTGATTAATTATTAATACTTGATCGCAAATTTGCATAGTATCTCGTACGTTATGATCACTAATTAATACACCAATATTTCTAGATTTAAGCTTTTTGATAGTTTCCTTTAGTTCTGAGACTGCTATTGGATCTATACCAGCAAAAGGTTCATCCAATAATACGAATCTTGGTTTTGATCCTAATGAACGTGCAATTTCTGTTCTACGTCTTTCACCTCCAGAAAGCTTTATTCCCAAAGTTTCTGAGAATTCGTTTAGATTGAATTCATCTAATAGATTATTTAATTCATTATGCATTGAGTCACGATTTAAATCATTTCTCTGTTCTAATGCTGCAAGTATATTTTCTTTGACAGTCAACCTTCTAAATATAGAAGCTTCTTGTGGAAGGTAAGATAATCCCAAGCTAGAACGTTCAGAGATATCTTTTCCACTTATATCTAAAGAGTCTAATTTTATAGACCCAGAATCCTCTTTCAACAAGCCTGCTATTATGTAAAATAAAGTGGTTTTACCAGCTCCATTTGGCCCTAACAGACCTAGGGTATTTCCTGAAAGCATATTAAATGAAATATCTTCTACAGCTATTTTTTTAGAGTATTTTTTGCTAATACTTTTGACGGATAATTTCATGAATTAATAATCGTTGCATTTATAGATTTTATTACTGTATTTTTCTTTAGATCATAATGTATCTCTTCAGAAATAATCTTCATATTGTCTTCATAAAACTCAGCTTTTCCCTCTAGCAAAATTAAATCTTTCGATGGAAATAATTCAATTTTATTAGCTTTACCTTTATTTATTCTTGAACTCGAATCTATTTTATATAAATTAGCATTTTTAAATTCGATTTTGATATTCTCCTCTGATGTTTGGTCTATTACAACGCTTGAAGAAACAATCTCAATGTCATCAATCTTCAATTGAGTTTTTTCTTCAGAAAAGACGGATGAACCTTTAAGGTTTCCATTCAGACTTTGAGCCTTTAAACTGATATTTTTTTCATTGAAACTAAATTCCCCTTCAACATCACCTACTAAAGTAATATTTTTAGTAGTTAAGTCCATAATTCCTGTGTTTGATCGAAGGACAAGCTCCTCAGTACTTTGCTCAAAAGCAATATATGAAAAGTTTATCAATTCGATATTGTTTTGAAAATCTAAAGAGTCGTTCGCAGAAGCTAGAATTGAAGATGAGTTTGTCAGTATAGATACTCCAATTACTACAGCTACCTTAGTCGTTAAATATCTTAATTTACTCAATTTAAACTAGTCCGGCTTCCACTAAATCATGCATTCTAATTAACCCTATTGGTTTTTTCTTTTTATTTACTACAACTAAAGAATAAATCTGATTCTCTTGCATCACTTTAATTGCTTCAGTTGCAAGAGATGAATATGTTATGGTTTTTGCTTTTTTAGACATTAATTGTGAAATAGGAGCTTCTAACAAGTCTACTTTCTTGTTGAGAGCTCTTCTAAGATCTCCATCTGTAAAGATACCTTTTAAGGCTGATTTTTCTATTACCAAAGCTACACCCAATCCTTTAGAGCTTATTTCAATAAGAGTTTTAGCCAAACTATCATTAGGCAATACTATTGGAAGCTCTTTGCCTTTCTTCATAATGTCTTCAATCTTAAGTATTAGACTTCTACCAAGTTTTCCTCCTGGATGCGATTTAGCAAAATCATCAGCTTCAAATTTTTTAGCTTCCAATAAAGCTACTGCTATGGCGTCTCCCAAAGCTAGCGAAGCCGTAGTGCTTGTAGTCGGAGCTAAATCTAAAGGACAAGCCTCTTCAGAAATACCTGTGTCTATGTTTAGGCATGAACTTTTAGCAATGATTGAATCTTTTGATCCCGTAATTGAAAAAAATTCACAGCCTAGGTTCTTTAAATAAGGCAATAAATCAATAATTTCTTTGCTTTGACCTGAATGAGAAAATATTAAGACTTTATCTGACTTGTGAATTCCACCTATATCTCCATGTAGCGCTTCAGCAGCGTTTATGAAGTTAGAGGGAGATCCAGTGCTAGATAATGTAGCAGAGACTTTTTTTGCGATATGGCCTGATTTTCCAATACCTAAAGTAATAATTTTCCCTTTAGTCTGTATTAATTTATTGCACATCTCATTAAATTCATTACCAATTGATTTTGCTAACTTTTCTAGTCCCTTTGCCTCTATTCTTATTGTTCTTCTTCCAACATTAAGGTGATTATTTTTTTTCATAATTTTCTAAGTTTTAAAATTAATAAGCATAAATGAGCGAAATAAAATAGATACTCAAGAATAATATACTAAGTGGAAGGCTAGCTCTCCTAGTTCGCTTAGATAACATAAATATATAGGTACAAAATATTAATGTTATTCCAAAAAGAATCACGAGTAAGCTTGACCATTCCGAATATTCCCACCCTTCAGACATCCTGCTATTAACAAAAAGTCCGGGAATTGCTAATACACATAAGCCATTAAATATATTTGAACCTATTAAAGTACCAGCTACAGCTTCATACCTACTTTTAAGCGCCAAGGAAACAGATGCTGCTATCTCAGGTAGGCTTGTACCTATTGCTAAAACTGTATAACCAATGAACAATTGACCTAAATTGAAATTATTTAAAATAAGATTTGCACCAGAGGTAATAAGCCAGGCAGCAAAAACTAAACACAGCAATGAAATCACTAACTTTATAAAACTATTTTTTTTTGAAGACTCAGTATTTTCTATATCAGACATTATTTTATTGTTCTTGTACCAATAATAAATAACGGAAAATAATGCTGTTAGTAAGACTATAGAAGAAATGATAGTAAATGGATCGATTGCTATGACGCACCAAACTAATAAGCTAGAAAGCATTAGAATTAGTAAGTTCTTGTTAATAGAATTAGGTTGCGAAGTTTTTTGTTTTTTTAACGAAACTACAAATAGCATCGAACCAAATACAAGTGATAGATTGGCCACATTTGAGCCAATTACGTTTCCTATTACCATAGCACCTTGACCTTCTAAGGAAACAAAAAAGGTTGTCAGCATTTCGGGTGCAGAAGTTCCAAAAGCTATTACTGTCGAGCCAATAAGGAAGGGCGACATTCCAAATTGTTTAGCTGCCAAAACAGAGTACTTTTCTAATTTCTCAGCACTAATCCATATTAGTGCAATGCCCGAAATTATGGATACAAAAGCTAATGTCATAATCTTTATAGACTAAACTATTTAATTGAGACAAATCTCAAGTGTTATAATAATCCTAAAACGTAACTTATTCACATTTATCTCCAATGAGAAACACATTTAAACGACTTATATTATTGACTATTTTTACAGCCAATAGTTTTCTCATTTCTGCAGAAAATATATCAGCTCATGAGTATGCTGAGAAAACTCACGATAATATAATTAAGATTTTAAGAACTAAGAATACTTTATTTGAAGAAAATTCGGAGCTATTTATCGAGGAAATTAGTAATGCTTTTAGTCCTATAGTAGATTTTAAAAGAATAGCCAGAAATGTTATGGGGAAGCATTATAAAGATTCTAATCTTTCACAAAAAGAAAGATTTTCTGAGGCTTTCAGGACCAGTTTGTTAAATACCTATTCAAAAACTTTAATTGAGTTTAAAGACGAAAAAATAATAGTTTTACCACCTAAGAATAAGTCGAAATCAATAAATAAGGCAAAGGTTCATATCGAAATAGTTACATCTTCCAAGCGTTATCCTGGCGTCTATAGCATGTATCTAGATGAGAATAATGAATGGAAGATAATAAATATAGTAGTAAATGGTATTAATTTAGGATTAACCTTTAGAAGCCAATTCTATTCTTTGATGGAAAAAAATAACAATGATATAACTATCGTAATAGATAAATGGATAACATCTGTATAAATGGATAAACTTTTAATAAAAGGAAGGTCACCTTTGAACGGTGAAATCTATGCCTCAGGTGCTAAGAATTCTGCTTTACCTATTCTAGCTGCTTCTCTTTTATCCGATTCTCCTGTAAGAGTAGGAAATTTGCCTCATCTTAATGACGTCACTACCATGTTAGAACTTTTAGGGTCCATGGGTGTGGATGTTATGTTGAGCGACGATATGGAAGTAGAAGTAGATACATCGTCTATCAAAAATCTTGATGCTCGCTATGAGCTGGTTAAAACTATGAGGGCTTCAATATTAGTTTTAGGGCCACTCTTAGCTAAGTATCAAGAGGCTACAGTAGCTTTACCAGGTGGCTGTGCTATAGGAAGTAGGCCTGTAAATCTTCATATCGAAGCAATGAGTTCCATGGGAGCTGAAATCAACATCGAAGATGGTTATATAAAAGCCTCAGTCAATGGAAGATTGAAAGGATGTGAAATCTCCTTTGATCCTGTCAGTGTAACAGGTACAGAAAATGTCATTATGGCGGCCAGTTTAGCTCAAGGACTAACCACCATAAACAATGCTGCTAAAGAACCTGAAGTTATCGATTTAGCGAATTGCTTAAGCAGTATGGGTGCTAAGATTCAAGGTGCAGGAACGGATATAATTAAAATTGAAGGAGTAAACTCTTTAAGCGGAACTTCTTTCTCAGTTATGCCTGATAGAGTAGAGGTAGGTACTTATTTAACTGCCACTGCTATGACTGGCGGTAAAGTGAAGATAAAAGCAGCTAAGCCACAATATCTCTCTTCTGTAATCACTAAGCTTGAGTCAACTGGTGCCGTAATTAAGATTGGTGAAGATTGGGTTGAAATTACTATGGAGAGAGATAGACCAGTTGCAACAAGTCTTACTACAGGCCCTTACCCTTCTTTTCCAACAGATATGCAAGCCCAGTTTGTTGCATTAAATTCTATTGCGGAAGGGAACTCTACTATTACTGAAACAGTTTTTGAAAACAGATTTATGCACGTACAAGAAATTGCAAGAATGGGAGGAGATATTGCCCTCAAAGGAAATACTGCCGTAATTAAGGGAATTAAAGGCCTGAAGGGAGCTCCAGTTATGGCTACAGATTTAAGAGCTTCGGCCAGTTTAGTACTAGCTGGCCTAGTTGCTAAAGGTTCTACAACAATTGATAGGATCTATCATATTGATAGGGGCTACGAAAGAATTGAAGAAAAATTAAAAATGCTTGGAGCAGACATAGAAAGAATCTCTTAATAATTATAATGGAAGACGCTCAAGATTCATTAATACTGGCTTTACCCAAAGGAAGGGTTTTTGAAGATATCATCCCTATGCTCAAGGGTAGCGAATTAGAACTATTTGATGATCCAAATAAAACAAGAAAATTACTCTTAGATACAAAAAATAGTAAGTTTAAAATATTATTAGTAAGAGGCTGGGATGTACCAACGTACGTAACTGCAGGAGCTGCGCATTTAGGAATTGTAGGAAAGGATATATTAATTGAAAAAGAATCTGAGGAATTTATTGAATTAAAGGATCTAGAGATAGGTAAATGTAGACTATCTTTAGCAGGTAAGAAGGACTTACTGCTTGGCTCAACTAGGATGAAAATAGCTACTAAGTACCCCAAAAGTTCTATTAAATTTATGGAGTCAATAGGGATACAATCAGAAATCATTTATTTACATGGAGCTCAAGAAATTGCTCCATTATTGGGTTTATCAGATGCAATTATTGATCTAGTCGAAAGCGGAAATACCCTAAAGGACAATGGGTTACATGAAATACAAGTGATTAGAGAAATTTCTACAAGATTGATTGTCAACAGAGCTGCTTTGAAGACAAAATCTGGATTAATTAATGAACTTTTAGAAGTATTTAGTTAGATATATGTTGTTAGAAGAGTTAAATATATCAAATACTGGATTTGAATCAGATATTTCTAATTTTTTATCAAAGAGAGATTCGGCAGATAAGGAAGTTATATCATCTGTATCTGAAATAATTAAAGACGTTTCGTTAAGAGGAGAAGAGGCACTCGTAGAAATAACAAAAAAGTTAGACAACTATGTGATAGAAGATTTTTTCATTTCAGAAGAAGAAATAAATGCTAGCTTTGCAAGGATTGATAAAAAGATTATTTCTGCGTTAGAGTTTTCTTTCCAAAATATAATTGAATTCCATTCCGCTTGCAGGGATTCTCTCAACTTAGAATCCAGTAACTCTGAAGTAACAAGGTCCTTTAAGCCAATAAAAAGTGTTTTGTTGTATGCTCCTGGAGGTAAAGCTTCATATCCTTCATCAGTATTAATGGCAGCTGGTCCGGCTATTGCGGTTGGAGTAAAACAGTTATTTCTTACAACACCTTCCATCGGAGGTCATATAAATGATTTGACCATTGCGGCTGCAAAAATAGTTGGTATTGACAAGATTGCAAGGCTAGGCGGCGCTCAAGCGATAGCTGCTTTCTCTTTTGGAACAAAAACTATTCCTAAAGTAGACAAAATAGTAGGCCCGGGGAATGCCTATGTTGCAGAAGCGAAAAGGCAATTATTTGGTAACGTAGGTATTGATTCAATTGCAGGGCCGTCTGAAATAGTTATTTTAGCCAATGAAACATCCTCGCCAGAAATAGTTGCTTGGGATCTTATGGCCCAAGCAGAGCATGATGAAGATGCTAGTACAATCTTAATTAGTACTTCAGATAAAATTACTGAAGAAATAAAAGAGATTATAGAAAGTGAATTACCAAACCTTGAAAGAGCTGAGATCATCAAATCTTCAATGAACAGTAATGGTTTAATAATACAAATAGAAGATCTAAAACAATCTATAGAACTTATTAATAGATTAGCGCCAGAGCACCTTCACTTAGCTTTCGATAATAAACAGATAGATACAAAGGAAATTATTGCAGGAATAATTCTTGAGGGAGAAGATTCTGCTGTTTCTTTTTCTGACTATGTCTTAGGACCAAGCCATATACTGCCTACTAATTCTAGTGCCAGATTCAGCTCACCTTTGTCTGTAGAAGATTTTATTGTTAGCTCATCAAAAGTCATCTTAAACTCTGAACGCAATAAAGATTCTTACAATGAATTAGTTGAAAATACTTCGATAATTGCCAGAGCAGAAGGTTTAACGGCTCATGCTATATCCGCTGAAAAGCGAAGAAAAGATTAATTCTGATCTCCTGAAATGAGCTTTAATTTTAAAGTTTCTCTGTTTCTCAATACGTCTATGAATACCAAATCACCTGGTTTTGATCTGGCAAAAGTTTTGAAAAGATTTTCGTAGGATGCTTGTTGACCATTAATTGATAAGATTAGATCATCTTTAGTCATTCCTGAGTTACTTGCAGGACTATCTTGAACTACTTCTGATACTACAAGTTGACTGTTTTCTAGTAGATCGACTTGATTGATACTAAATCCTAACCATCCTCTCTTCACCTCACCATATTGAATAAGATCACTGATAACATTTAGAGCAACAGAAGAAGGGATAGCTAGGCCTACACCTTCAGAGCCACCAGACGTTGACCTTATGATAGTGTTAATCCCTACCAATCTACCATTTGTATCAATTAAAGCTCCACCAGAATTACCCTTATTTATTGAAGCATCCGTTTGCAAATAATTTGAGTAAGGATTGTCATATTCTCTACCAGTTGCACTTATTATTCCCATGCTTACAGATTGACCTAATCCATAGGGGTTACCGATCGCCAATACTACATCTCCAATTTTGACAGTATCAGAATCTTCAATTTCAATTGAAGGAAATGCTTTATTTCCTAAATCTACTCTGAGCACCGCAAGATCTGTACCTTTGTCTATACCAATAATTTTGGCATCAAGTATCCTTCCATCAGATAACTCAACTATTATATTTAGATTCTTATCTCCAATCACATGCTGATTAGTTAGAATGTAACCATCTGAACTAAAAACTACTCCAGATCCCAGACTCGTTTTTATTTGGTTTCTTTTTTTACCAAATATGGAATCTATATTTTCAGTCTGTCTATATTTCCTTTCATTTATTAATTGTTCACTGAAAATATTTACAACTGCAGGAGATGCTTTTGAAACAGCTGTATTGTATGAAAAGGACACAGTGCTAATGGCTGGATAATCTTTTTTTTGAAATAGGTCAAAAAATTTTAATAAAATTATTGCCAAAGCAAAACCAATCAGGAATGAGATTATTATTTTACTGCTAAGTTTTAGAATGTTTAATTTCATAACTCTTTCATCATAATTTAACTAAATACACTCTAAATGGGTATTTTTTATTATTTTTTTATTTAATTATGATGGATAATTTATCAAGTTCTAGTTGAATATGCTGTTTGTAGGCATTAAAATGCGCGCGCTGCTTTAAATACCTATCAATTTAAAATTTTTTGGACATTACCAAAGTGAATACACAAAGTTATAAACAAACAGATATACAAGAAAATTGGATATTATTAGATGCTAAAGGTAAGACTTTAGGAAGATTTGCTGCACAAATAGCCAAGATTTTGTCAGGGAAAAATAAACCTGAATACACACCTAATGCTGACATGGGTGATTTTGTAGTTGTTGTTAATGCAAAAGATGTTCATGTGAGCGGCAAAAAAAGAGATCAAAAAAGATATTATAGGCATTCTGGTTATCCTGGAGGCATTCAATCAAAGCTTTTAGGGGAAATGTTAGACAGTTCCCCAAGCGAAGCTATTAAAAGCGCCGTTAAAGGTATGTTACCAAAGAGCAAGTTAGGTAGAAAAATGTTTTCTAAGCTAAAAGTTTATGACGATTCTGAACATCCTCATATAGCTCAGAATCCACAATTAAGAGATCTATAAAAATTATAAGCAAGGGAAAAAAATTGGAACAAATAATAACCGTAGGTAGAAGAAAAACCTCGACCGCTAGAGTCTTTTTGCAAAAGGGAAAAGGCGAGATAACAGTAAATAAGAAGAAGCTAGAAGATTATTTCGGTAGAGAAGTTGCTCAGATGGTGGTTAAGCAACCATTGGAGACAGCTGATTTAACTAAGGGTGTTGATATTAAAGCCACTGTCTCTGGAGGGGGAAGTTTTGGACAAGCTGGTGCTATCAGGTTAGGCATAGCTAGGGCTTTAGTGGAATTTGATGAGGATCTTAAACCAGCTCTAAAAAAAGAAGGTTTTTTAACAAGAGACTCAAGGAAGGTTGAGAGAAAGAAAGTGGGTTTAAGGAAAGCAAGAAAAAGACCTCAATACTCTAAAAGGTAATATGCAACCAAAATCTCCTCCTAACCCAGGTAGAAGAAAATTTCTAATTACAGCAACCTCTACTGTTGGTGCAATAGGTATAGCCGGTGCAGCTGTGCCTTTTATATCTGCATTTAATCCAAGTGCTAAAGCAGAGGCAGCTGGTGCCCCAGCCATTGCTGACATAAGTAAGTTGGCTCCAGGAGAAATGATTATCGTAGAATGGAGAGGTACTCCCATTTATGTGGTGAAACATTCTCAAGAATCCATGAATGAAATTAATAAAAATCTAGAACGACTAGCCGACCCAGATTCAAATACAGAAGTTCAACCTCAATATGCAAAAAACGAATACCGTTCACGCAAACCTGGAATTTCTGTTTTATCAGCTGTTTGCACCCATTTAGGATGCGCTCCGAAATACTACCCTCAACTAGGTGTCGTTGATTTTGATTCAGATTGGCAGGGAGGATTCTTTTGCCCATGTCACGGTTCAAAATTTGATTTAGCTGGAAGAGTTTATTCAGGAGTTCCAGCTCCTGATAATTTAGCTGTGCCCCCACACTATTTTAAATCTGATGACATTTTAGTCATTGGAGAAGACGGAGATATAGCTTAATGGTTACTAAAATAATGAATTGGTTTGATGATAGATTGCCCATAACTGCAACTATTGAAAGACACCTCACTAAATATCCTGCTCCTATAAATATGAATATTTGGTATCTTGCCGGTGTGCTTCTTGTTGTTGTTTTGGTCATACAGCTAGCTTCAGGTATTTGGCTTTTGATGAATTATGAGCCAACTGCAGAAGGTGCTTTTGCATCCATTCAATACATAATGAGGGATGTTGAGTATGGCTACATAATTAGATATATGCATACTACAGGAGCTTCAGCCTTCTTTGCTCTTATTTACTTGCACATGTTCAGAGGCATGATGTACGGTTCTTACCAGAAACCACGAGAACTGTTGTGGGTTTTAGGCTGGATTACCTATCTTCTTTTATGCATGCTCGGCTTCACTGGTTATGTTTTGCCTTGGGGCCAAATGTCATTTTGGGCTGCTCAAGTAATTATGTCACTTTTTGGTTCCATACCCTACTTCGGAGAAGATCTTCTAACCTGGATAAGAGGAGACTACCTAATTTCAGGAATAACTCTTAATAGATTATTTGCATTTCATGTAGTTCTATTGCCTTTAGCCTTAATTGCAGTTGTCTTTGTTCATATCCTTGCTCTTCATGAAGTTGGATCAAATAATCCTGATGGTGTCGATGTTAAAAAATTTAAGGATGAAGATGGTATTCCTCTAGACACGAAACCGTTTTTTCCTTATGACGTAATGCACGATCTTTATGCTATAGGTGTTTTCTTAATATTCTTTGTTACTATTATGTTCTTTTATCCTGATGGTGGAGGGTACGTTATAGAATATGTGAATTATGAAGCAGCAGATAATTTAAAGACCCCCGAACACATTGTTCCATCTTGGTATTACACTCCTTTTTATGCAATGTTACGAGCCGTCACATTTCCATTGTTCGGTCTTTCTGCAAAGTTTTTAGGATTTGTGGTAATGGCTGCAGGGATAGCTATATTTGTTGCTTTACCATGGTTAGATAGGAGCCCGGTAAAATCTATAAAATATAAAGGTATCTATAGTAAATTCTTTTTGACTTTATTTGTCATTAGCTTTTTTGTATTAGGTTATTTAGGCACTGTTACGTCCACACCAGCTCGAACTTTAGCAGCACAAATCTTTACAATAACTTACTTTGCTTATTTTTTATTGATGCCCATTTATTCTAAATATGAAACCTGTAAACCTGTGCCTGATAGGGTAAGGCTATCATGAAGTTTTTATCTTTAGTTTTATTATTCTTTTCAATTTCACTAAGCTCTGCTAGCGGAGCCCCATGTGGAAAATATTTATCCGAAGACGGATTAGTAGAAGGAGAATGTGATTCTGCTGAAGTCGATGCCTTTGATATAGCCTCTCTTCAAAGGGGAGCTCAAATATATATGAATTATTGCTTAGGTTGCCACTCTTTAAAATACGCTAGATATAAGAGAGTTTCTGAAGATCTAGAGATACCGTTAGAAATGTTTCAAGCTAACCTTGTTTTTGGTGATCAAAAACTAGGAGATTTAATTCATATTGGAATGGAGTCAAAAGAATCTAAAGAATGGTTTGGAAACGCTCCACCTGATTTAACTTTAGAAGCTGGTCTTCGAGGTCCTGACTGGATATATACTTATTTAAAAAGCTTTTATATTGATGATTCAAGACCATTAGGTGTAAACAATAAAGTCTATGAAAACGTAGGTATGCCTCATGTTTTGATAGGAATGCAAGGTGAGCAATTTTCTGTCTGCAAACAGATTCCTGATATTGCTTCTAATGGTGGCATAAAGCAAGATCCTTTAACAGGAGTGCAGTTGACTATAGAGAAATGCGGTTTTCTTGAGGTAAGGCAATGAACAGGCACTCAAACGGTCGAAGAATTTGATCAATCTATGAAAGATCTAACGAACTTTCTAGCGTATATGACTGATCCTATGAAAAAAGAGAGAGAAACTATTGGGGTTTATGTTCTTTTATATTTATTTATATTTACAATTTTGAGCTATCTTCTTTACATAGAATTTAAAAAAGATCTTCATTAATTTTTACCTGGAGTAATTTATGGTATCCCTTAGCAACAGAACATCAATGGCATTATTTTCCGATCCTTTAGATCATTACAGTCACAGAGTAAGGATTGTTATGTGTGAAAAAGGTGTTACTAGTGAAATCATTGACACAGATTCTAATAATCTTAGTTCTGAAATATTAGAAGTTAGTCCGTATGCAGAATTACCTGTCTTAGTGGATAGAGATGTATGTTTGTATGATTCAGTTATTTTAATGGAGTATTTAGACGAAAGATTTCCGCATCCTCCTCTTCTTCCCGTATATCCAGTTTCCAGAGCACATATAAGATTATTCATTCAAAGAATACAAAGAGATTGGTGTGATGTTTTTGATAGTTTAGTGGATGGAGTCCCTGAAGCTAAAGCAAAAAAGATGAGAACAGAATTAAAATCACAAATTCTAAGCATGTCACCAATATTGAAGGAAAAAGAGTTTTTTATGTCGGATGAATTTAGTTTAGTTGATTGCTGCATAGCTCCAATTTTATGGAGATTGCCCCTTATAGGTATAGAACTACAAAAAGATGCTAAAACAAAGCCTGTTTATGAATATATGCAGAGAGTTTTTACAAAACCCTGCTTTGTTAACAGCCTTTCTGAATTAGAAAAAGATATCAGAAATGCTTAAGAGTTAATTTAAGTATTCATATTTTCCATTTTTAATCTTAAAAATTATTGAGTTACGTTTGATAGTATTATCTTTAAAAGTTATTTTTCCTGTAAGCCCCTTATAAGCAGTTTTATTTAAATTTCTTGAACCTTCCATCAAAAGTGCTATCTCAAAAGCATCGTATCCTATGGCAAAATTCCTAGTTTTGTTATTTAGAGTATTTAAATCACTCGGAAGAGGCAAAGGAAGCATGAAAGGAATATCTATTGAAATTACATCTTCAAGATCCTTATCATTCTTAAGAAATTGACTATCTCCCTTCCAATCATTAGCTAAGAATACTTTCATTCCTTCATAATAATTATAATCTAGAGCGGGTTTAAGACTTCTTGCCTCTTGAGTGCTAACTGATAGGAACAAAGCATCTATATCCTCTCTTGTTCTAGGCTGAAGATTCAAATCTACAGATAGCATCCTTGATAATTTGCGTTTTCTCTTAAGGCTTTGTTCTAACAACAACAAGTATGAGAATATGTACTGGCCAGATTCAGTTTTATCGAAGGTCCTGTATTCCGCAGTTTCTTTATTTAATTCTTCTTCCCAAAATTTTCCTATTTCATATTTATCTTTAGTAATCTCATTGTCTATAACCATAGTAGTTTTACTAAAAGATCTCATATAGTTGATTAATTTGTATTTATCATCATTCCTATTTACACGAAATTGCCTGAAGTTTTTTAGAGCTGATCTGTTATCAAAGTCAGAAATAAGAAGCACATCTCTATTTGCAAATTTATTCAAGCATAATTCGTAAGGTTTAGTTTCAAAAGAATCTTTCAGAAGAAAGATAAAATTGTAAGCACTTCGGTCAAGCACAAGAGAACAAGAATTAGCCTTATTTAAGTTAATAAATCTGATGTTAGGGAAGTATTTATATTTATCAGAAAATGAGTAGAAATTGGTTAAAAGGCCTTTAACTTCATCTGGGAAAGGTTTTGTGCTTTTAGAATTAGAGAAATATATAACATTTATATCTCTTGGTAGGGAGTTTAGTTTATAGTTTATTTGAGGTTTCTCTATTATAAGTTCCTCAAAATTACTTAAGGTGACATTTTTAGGATTACTCGAACAACTAAATAAAATTAATAATATGATTACATTAAATAAAACTTTCATTCTTAGCTGTGGACAATAACTTAGGTACTCTATACGTAGTTTCTACACCAATTGGTAATCTAAATGATATTACGAATAGAGCAATAAAAATACTAAACAAAGTGGATATTTGTGCAGCTGAAGATACAAGAAAGTCATCTCAACTATTTAATTCTCTTAATATTGAAACAAAACTCACTTCTTATCATAAATTTTCTGAAAACACTAAAACTAATGTTTTAATTAA